>Ga0233425_10000293_pt1 | contig 131524 bp, 135 predicted proteins | sample Watercolumn_Towu_2_FD_181712 | JGI IMG/M metagenome (GOLD analysis project Ga0233425, IMG submission 181712) | Freshwater microbial communities from Lake Towuti, South Sulawesi, Indonesia - Watercolumn_Towuti2014_140_MG | ecosystem: Environmental > Aquatic > Freshwater > Lake | place...
CCACGTCGATGCCGGTGCACTTCTCGAACTGGGCCCACGACGACTCGAACTTCTGCTGCTCGGGCGGCAGGATCGAGGTGAAGATCGTGACCTTGGTGCCGGGGTACGAGCCGTACGACGCGTAGTCGGCGCAAGCCGGGTCGGTGTTGGTGCTGCTCGGCGCGGCCGACGTGGTGCTGTCGCCGGAGCCGCTGCCGCCACAGGCGGCGAGGAGCAGCGCAGCCGCGACGCCGCCGACAATGGCAGCGGAGCGGCGACGGACGGGAACGGACATTCGTGTCTCCCTCGAGCCGATTCAAGAGGACCGGGTGGCTGATCCCCGGGCTTGTAAGCGTTTCGCATCTTGCTGCGTTGCAGCGGCGCAAGCAAGAGGTTTCGCACAAGTTTCGCGCCTGCAACCGATTACAAAATGGTCTCGGCCAGGTCTCGATGGAGCGCTCCCATACTAGGGCATCAACGCCGTCTGAGGAAGCCCCGATCCGGGCCTGTCGCCCAGGGGGCCTCCTCCCTGGCGGTGCCCGAGGATGCTCGACGTCGACGCTAGCCACGGCCCCTCGGGGATGCCCGTCGAAGGACGCGACTGAGACATAGACGCAACCTTCGGGGCGCCGCCGGGGCGGTGCGCGGCGGACGCGGACGTCCGATGGGGCCCCCTGCGCTGGCGCAGTCAGTCCCCGACGTGCGGCTCCGGCGCGGGCTCGCCGCGCCGGCCGACGATGCGCACGACGCCGACGAGGCCGACGGCGGCCCACACCCCGTTGAGCAGAGCCGACTGCCACGCCGCGATCGACGCCGCCCACACCAGGAGCAGCACGGCGAACAGCGTGTTGGCGCCCTGGTAGCGCAGCGAGGCGGAGTCCCAGCGGCCGACGGTCAGCAGGCCGTACGCGCCGAGGATGCCGAGCGCGCCGATCCAGCCGATGACGTCGGTGACTGACATGGCGCGACCGTAGCGGGCGGGCGCCGACGGTCGGGTCAGGCGGACGGCGGCGTCGTGACAGCCTCGAGCCACAGCCGCAGGACATCGGCGCTTCCGGCGTCGATGCCGTGGCCGCCGGGCGTGCGGTGCGTGGTGACCAGCGCCCCGGAGGGGCCGGTGAGGTACTCCCACGTGGCGGCCTGCAGCTCGGGCGGGATGACGACGTCGGCGTCGCCCTGCTCGACGAGGACGGGCACGCCGTGGAGCCTGCCGTCGGCCACCGGCACGCCGGCGTCGAAGGGGATCGTCGCGAACAGGACGGCGGCGCCGGCCCACCGCTGCGGGTCGTCGAGCAGCAGCCCGCCGGCGAACGCGCCGCCGCCGCTGAAGCCCACGATGGTCACGGGGCGCGAGCCGGCGTAGCCGTCGAGCCAGGCGAGGAACCAGTCCATGGTCTCGCGCAGCGACTCGGCGACGGGCCGCCCGATGCCGCGGTTGGCGAACCAGGCGAACCCGCCGTCGGGCAGGGCCAGCGGTGCGCGGACCGCGACGTAGTGCGGGCCCACGGCGAGGTAGGGGACGAGCTGCACGATCGAGGTCTCGTCGGCGCCGCGGCCGTGCAGCAGGACGACGACGGGCGCCGCGGGATCATCGGAGCCGGCCGCGACGACGACCGGCTCGGCGGACAGGTCGTGCACCGTCAGGCGCCGTCGTGGTCGAGGATCGGCCGCAGCTCGTCGGCGGTGCCGACGCCCCGCCAGCGCTCCACCTCTGCGCCGAGGTCGAGCGGCTCGATCGGCGCGCTGTTCTCGAACGCGCCCCACTCGGCGCGCGGCAGCATCCACTGCACCTCGAACTCGTTGCCGTCCGGGTCGACGCCGTAGAGCGACTTGGTCGCGCCATGGCTCGACTCGCCCACGAGGGCGCCGGCCTCGGCGAGCACCATGCGGGCGGCCTCGAGGTCCTCGATGGTGTCGACCTGCCAGGCGAGGTGGTACAGCCCGACCTGGCCCGGACGCTTGGGAGCCGCCCCGGCGCCGAGGCCGAACAGCCCGAGGTCGTGGTGGTTGCCCGACCGCGGCAGCTTGAGGAAGTACGCGCCCATCCGCGGCTCGGAGGCGATGACCTCCATGCCGAACACACGGGTCCAGAAGTCGACCGCGCGGTCGATGTCGGACACGAACAGCACCGCGTGGTTGAGCCGTACCGCAGCGACGCCCATGCGCCACCCCTCTCGCCGGGCAGCCGTCGAGGTGCCGCCGCTATCACCTGAGGAGTCATCAGGTGACGAGTAAGGTACCAGGCGTGCCCCCTGCGACCGATCCGCTCGCGGATCCGCTCATCACGACGTTCGGCCGGCTGCTGGAGTCGTACTCGGGCCTGGAGCGCCGCCTGGCGCGCACGCTCGAGGCGGAGGCGGACCTCCCGCTCACGTGGTTCGAGGTGCTGCTGCGGATCTCGCGGTCCGACGGGCGGCGGCTCATGATGAGCGACCTCTCGCAGCAGCTGGCCCTCACCACTGGCGGCGTCACCCGGCTCGTCGACCGCATCGTCGACGCCGGCTACCTGCGCCGCGAGCCGGCCGGGCACGACCGACGCGTGATGTACGCCGTCCTCACCGACGACGGCCTCGCCGCCGTCACCGCGGCGGCCGAGGTGCATGCGGCCCAGCTGCGCGAGGCGTTCGCCGGCTTCAGCCCGCGGGACCTCGAGCGCTTCGACGCCCTCCTCGACCGCCTCCGCTGACACGAGAACCCGCTTCGGATGGGTGTGGCGTCGCTATACCGACGCGACACCCATCCAAAGCGGGTCCTGGACGTGGCCGGGTCCCCCGTGCCCTCGACAACACAGGGGACCCGGAGCTGGTGGGCCGTCAGACGATGTCGTCGCGGACCTCGGTGGTGACGACGTTGCGCGACTGCGCGGGCGCGGTCCCGCCGGTCACGGCGTCGTAGGGCACGCCCGTCTCGACGACGCGGCGACGACGTCGCGGTGCGAAGACCAGCAGCGTCATGAGCAGCCCCAGGACGCCTGCGCCCATGAGGATCCACCCGACCACCTGGATGTCGATGCCTGCCACCTGCGCGTCGACCGCGAAGGCGAGGATGGCACCGAGCGCGATCAGGACGATGCTCGCTCCGATTCCCATACGGGACCCTCCCTCGGTTGCCGGCGGCGGCGCCGCCGGGTCGCGCTCATGTACCCCGGATCAGCCGGCTCAACCGTGACGAGCGGCACCTGCGAGCTCGGGCTCCCGGACGTCGGCGCCGCCGTCGGCCGCCGCCTCGGCGGGCACGGGGACGCAGACGACGACGGACGCCGGGCGCACGTCGATGCGCAGCTTCTTCGTCGGCGGGCGGTCGCCGCCGTCGATCTCGTAGGCCAGCGGGTGCTTGAGCGTCACGCGGATGCGGCGCCCGCGCGTCACCTGCACGAACGGCGAGTTCCCGGCGCGGTCGACGACGACGCGCGCCACGGCGCGGGTCCACTGCACCGGCGTCGCCGCCGACACGATGCCGACCTCCATGAGGCCGTCGTCGGGGCGGGCGCCGTCGAAGGCCTCGATCGCGCCGAACACGCGCGACACGTTGCCGACCAGGACGCAGGAGAGCTGGCCCTCCCAGTGCACCTCGCCGTCGACCTTCACCCGGCCCTCGACCTGCGCGGCGCTGATGTTCTTCAGCCCGGTCCAGAGGTAGGCAGCGCGGCCCAGCCGGTCCTTCAGGCCGCGGTCGGCGTCCTTGATCATGAGAGCGTCGAAGCCGGTGCCGGCCATGACGGCGAAGTGCTCGCCGTTGACCGTGCCGGTGTCGATGCGCTTCCGCTCGCCGCGCAGCGCCGTGGCCACGGCCTCCTCGACCGTCATCGGGATGTCGAGGTTGGTGGCCAGCAGGTTGCCCGTGCCGGCGGGCAGGATGCCGAGGGCGACGTCGGTGCCGGCGAGCACGTCGATGCACCGCTGCTGCATCCCGTCGCCGCCCCACACGAGCACCAGGTCGACGCCCTTCTTCAGCGCCTTGCGCACGGCCTTGGGCGCGCGCTTGCTCTTGGGCACCTCGTACCAGAGCGGGTCGATGCCCTCGCGCGCCAGCACGTCGCGCAGCTCCCCGAGGCCGCCGCCGAACGTCTTGCGGGCGTGGGCGACCACCGCCACCTTCGTCATCGCTTCTCCTCCAGGGTGGGGACGGGCGCAGCCGCGCCGTCCACGTCGGTGGTGCCGTGCGCGTCGGTGACGTCGACGTCGTCGGGCGGCGGGAGCACGGGCTCCGGGGGCGCGTCGGACGGCCACCACGTCAGCTGCACGGCGCGGGCGAGCACGAGCAGCGAGGGCACGAACAGCCACGCGCACAGGACATCCGTGGGCCAGTGCACGCCGAGCCACACCCGCGACCAGCCGACGCCGAGCGCCCACACCGCCGCGAGCGCCCAGATCAGCACCTGGCTGCGTCGGCTCTCCGTGCGCCGCGTCAGCGCCCACGCGAGAAGGACCGCGCCGACGACCGCAGCGGTGGTGTGGCCGGACGGGAACGAGGGGCCGCCGGCAGGGCCGGCCCACTGGTCGGGCACCGGCCGCTCGCGGCCGACGAGCCTGTTGAGCCCGAGCCCGACGAGGACGCCGGCACCGCCGACGACGGCCATGATCGCGCCGGCGCGCAGCCGGGCGTAGCGGCGCGTCGACGCCTCGACGAGCACTGCCCCGAGGACGGCGAGCGGCAGGGCGACCCGCACCTCGCCCAGCACCGACACCGCATTCGCGAGGTCGATGGTCGTCGGCGTGCGCAGGGCGAGCGCCGCATCGTGCAGCTGCTGGTCGATCGCCGGGACCGCGGGAGCCGTGGAACGGACCCACGCGGTCAGCGACGCCCAGCCGACGACGAGCGCGCCGCCGAGGATCCACGCAGCCCGCGACGACCGGCGCACGACGCGGTGCGCGACGACGGCATCGGCAGGCGCGTGGCCGGGCAGCAGCACGGCATCCCGCGCTCCTGCGTCGTCGCGGCGCGGTGCGGCGGACCTCCTCAGCATGGCGCGCGTCCTTCCCCGTCCGCCCCGTCGTCGAACCGCGATCGGCCTTCGGACACGCCACACAGATCGCAGGGTTGAGCGCCCGGTTATCGGGGTATCCGGCGTCGTCGTCCTGGAGGAGGTCCCCATGCGCAGCACCGCATCCCGCGTGCGCACCGATGTTCCGGAACCGTCGTCGGGGGGCGGTGTGTCGGACATGGTCGGCGATGCCAAGGACGCCGCCGAGCAGGCCGCCAACAGCAAGCAGGCCGGTTGGGCCGCGCGCGCTGGCCTTGCCGCGCGCGGCATCGTCTACCTGCTGCTCGGCGTCCTCGCGATCCTCGTCGCGAACGGCGAGCGCGCGGCCGTCGACCAGAAGGGCGCGCTGTCGGCCGTCCTCGCGCAGCCGTTCGGCGGGTTCGTCGTCGCGCTGCTGGCGCTCGGCTTCCTCTGCTACGCACTCTGGCGCCTCTCCGAGGCCGTGTTCGGCGTCGAGGGCACGGGCGGCAAGGCGTGGCCCCGGGTGCAGTCCGCCGGCCGTGCCGTCGCGTACCTGCTGCTGACCTATTCGGCGGTGTCGCTGCTGCTGGGATCGCGGCAGTCGCAGAGCTCGCAGCAGCGCGGCATCGTCGCGAGCCTCGTCGACAACCCGGTCGGCGTGTGGGTCGTGATCCTGTTCGGCATCGGCTTCGCCGCGGTCGGCCTCTTCCAGATCTACGAGGGCATCACGCTGAAGTTCATGCGCTGGTTCCAGGCCGGCGCGCTCGACGAGCGGTCGCGCACGATCGTGCGCCACCTGGGCCGCGTCGGCACGATCTCGCGAGGCGCCGTCTTCGCCGTCACCGGGACGCTGATCGCCATCGCCGGCTGGAAGCACGACCCCTCGCAGGCCGGGGGCATCGACGCCGCGATCAAGGCGCTGCGCGACCAGCCCTACGGCACCTGGCTCCTTCTCCTGGCCGGGCTCGGCCTCATCGCGTTCGGCATCTTCGGCCTCGCCGAGGCCCGCTACCGGAGGGTCTGACATGCACCAGCGCGCGACCGACGTCCTCGAACCGGCGTCGACCGACCTCGACCACCCGCGCACCGGCCGCAGCCGTGCGCTCACCGCGGCGCTGCTGATCCTGTGCGCCGTGGGCCTGTGGCTCGCGCTCGCCGGGATCGGCGGGCTGCTCACCAAGGTCCTCTACCCCGACCAGGTCCCGCCGTTCGACCAGGCCGCGGTGCAGTGGTTGGCCGAGAACCGCACGCCGGCGCTCGACATCGCCACCCGCATCGGCTCCGGGCTCTCGGACACCGCCACTGCCGTCGTCGTGGCGACCATCGCGTTCTTCGTCCTGCGCTGGCGGCTCGGCCGGTGGCACGAGTCGTGGGTCGTCGCTGCGGCGATCGCCGGCGAGCTGATGGTGTTCCTCGCCGTGACCGCGACCGTCATGCGCGACCGCCCCGACGTCCCGCGGCTCGACGCCGCTCCCCCGACGTCGTCGTTCCCGTCCGGGCACACCGCGGCCGCCGTCGCGCTCTACGGCGCGATCGTCGTGATCCTGCTGCGGCTCGGCCGCCCCGGTCCCGGCCGCACGGTCATCGCCACGGTGCTGTGCCTGTTCCCGGTGATCGTCGCGGTGTCGCGCGTCTACCGCGGCATGCACTACCCGAGCGACGTCGTCTTCGGCGCGATCGGCGGAGGCCTGTGGCTGCTCGCCGTCGTCCTCCTGCTCTACCCCCGCCGCCCGGCTCTCGAAGCGGGACGCGAGTAGGTCCTTCGCAGGTCGCCCGAGGCCGGCGCCCCTAGGCTGAGGCGCCGAGCCTCGACGACGGGAGCGACGTGACGACCTGGGACGCTGCGCCCGCGAGCGTCAGTGCGTTCACGCTGACCGAGGGCCCGTTCTGGGACCCAGCGCGGTCGCGGCTGTTGTGGGTCGACATCCTCGGCGGCCGCGCGTTCGAGGGCAGCCTCGCCCACGGCCGCATCGACGAGACCGCGTGGCAGCAGTTCGCCGGCACCTGCGGGGCCGTGGCACCGACGGAGGACGGCGGCCTGCTGGCGGCGGCGCACGACCGGCTCGTTCGGATCGGCGCAGACGGCGAGGCGGCCGGACACCTGGTGCTCGTCGAGCACCCGGCGTCGCGGCGGTTCAACGACGGCACGACCGACCCCCGCGGACGGTACGTCGTCGGCACTGCGCCGCTCGGCGAGCGCACCGACGACGAGCGGCTCTGGGTCGTCGACGTCGACGGATCGGTGCACGTCCTCGACGACGACCTCTCGTTGTCGAACGGCCTCGCCTTCTCCCCCGACGGCTCCACGCTCTACAGCGTCGACACCTTCCGGCACACCGTGCGGTCGCGGCCCTACGACGTCGGGTCCGGCACCGCGGGCGCGTGGTCGGAGCACCTGGTGATCGACGACGGCTACCCCGACGGGCTCGCCGTGGATGCCGAGGGCTTTCTCTGGGTCGCGGTCTACGGCACGGGCGAGGTGCGCCGCTTCGCGCCGGACGGCGCGCTCGTCGACGTCGTCCGCACGCCGCACGCACCTCAGGCCACCAGCGTCGCGTTCGCGGGCTCCGACCTCCGCACATTGGTGATCACGACGGCCCAGGAGCACATGACCGACGCCGACATCGCCGAGCACCCCGCGTCGGGGCGCCTGTTCGCCACGCGCGTCGGCACGCCGGGTCTTCCCCTGGCGCCGTGGCGCGGGACCTGGACGGCCGCCTGATGCGCGCGTTCGTGGTGACGGCGCCCGGCGAGGCCGAGGTGCGCGACGTCGAGCCGCCGGTGGCCGTCCCGGGCGAGGTCGTGGTCGACGTCCACCGGGTCGGCGTCTGCGGCACCGACGTCGAGTTCTTCACCGGCGAGATGCAGTACCTGCACGAGGGAGCGGCGTCGTACCCGCTCCGGCTCGGGCACGAGTGGACCGGTGTCGTGTCGGCTGTCGGCGACGGCGTCGACCCGTCGTGGATCGGGCGCCGCGTCATCGGCGACACGATGCTCGGCTGCCGCTCCTGCCACCGGTGCCAGCGCGGCGACCAGCACGTGTGCGCCGACCGCAGCGAGGTGGGCATCCGCAGCGGCCGGCCCGGCGCGCTGGCCGAGCAGCTCGCCGTGCCCGAGTGGTCGCTGCACGCCCTGCCCGACGCCGTCGACGACGTGGCGGGCGCACTCGTCGAACCGGGCGGCAACGCGCTGCGCGCGGTCGAGGGCGCCGACCTCGCCCCGGGCGACCGCCTGCTCGTCCTCGGCCCCGGCACGATCGGGCTGCTCGTCGCGCTGTTCGCGAGGGCGCGCGGCGCGGAGGTGCACCTGCTCGGCGAGAGCGAGCGGTCGCTCGCGTTCGCCCGCTCGCTCGGCTTCGAGAACGCCTGGTACGAGCCGGATCTGCCCTCTCTGCGGTGGGACGCCGTCGTCGACGCGAGCAACGCCGCGTACCTGCCGGCGAAGGCCCTCGAGCTCGTGGAGCCGTCGCGCCGGCTCGTCTACATCGGGCTCGCCGGCTCGCCGTCGCACATCGACACCCGCACGCTGGCGCTCAAGGACGTCACCGCCGTCGGCGTCCTGTCGGCGTCGCCCGGCCTGGCCGGAGCGATCGAGGCGTACGCGTCGGGAGCGGTCGACCCGCGGCCGATCGTCGCGGCGACGGTCGGGCTCGAAGGCGTGGCCGACGTCCTGGCCGGTCGGCGTCCGTCCGGGTCCGGCCACGGGCCGAAGGTGCACGTCGACCCGCGCATCGCGGGCTGAGGGAGGAGGGCGCATGGGCGACTTCGACGGGCTGGTGGCTGTGGTCACCGGCGGAGCATCCGGGATCGGGGAGGCGACGGCGTCGCTGCTCGTCGAGCGGGGCGCCCGCGTGGCCGTCCTCGACCTCGACGTCGACGGCGTCGCGTCCGACCGGCTCGGCGTCGCCTGCGACGTGTCGGACTCGCGCAGCGTCCGCAATGCTGTGGGCACCGTCGTCGCGCACCTGTCCGGCATCGACGTCGTCATCAACAACGCGGGGGTCGGGGCCGAGGGCGACGTGTCGGCCAACGACGAGGACGAGTGGCACCACGTGCTCGACGTCAACGTCGTCGGCATGGCGCGGGTCGCGAGCGCGTGCTTGCCGTACCTGCGCGAGTCGCGCTCGCCGGCGATCGTGAACACCTGCTCCGTCGTCGCACTCGTCGGCTTCCCCAACCGCGCCCTCTACAGCGCGTCGAAGGGTGCCGTCGCGGCGCTCACGCTCGCGATGGCCGCGGACCACCTCAAGGAGCGGATCCGCGTCAACGCCGTCGCGCCCGGCACGGCCGACACCCCGTGGGTGTCGCGGCTGCTCGGGCGTGCCGACGACCCCGAGGCGATGGCGGCGGCGCTCAAGGCACGCCAGCCGATGGGGCGGCTCGTCACGGCCGAGGAGATCGCGCACACCATCGCGCACCTCGCCTCGCCGCTGTCGTCGGCCACCACCGGCACGATCGTCCCGGTCGACGGCGGCCTCACCGGCACCAAGCTCGCGTAGCAGACCCGCTTCGGATGGGTGCGGCGTCGGTGTACCGACGCGAGACCCATGCAGAGCGGGTAGGTCAGTGGTGCTGGCGGGCCACGTGGCGGCGGGCGTGCTCGATCGCCTCGGGCGTGGTGGCGAAGACGTGGCGCTCGTGGGCGAGCTCCTCGTAGATGCCGAGGGCCGTGAAGACCGTGTCGTGCTCGTCGCGCACACCCGAGAGCAGCACCGTGATGCCGCGGTGCTCCAGCGTGCGGATCGTGTCGCCGAGCACCGTCGCGCCCGTGGCGTCGAGGGTCTGCACCCGCGAGAGGCGCAGGATCACCACCTCGACGTCGCCGAGCTCGCTGAGCTCGAGCAGGAACCGGTGCGCGGCGCCGAAGAACAGCGGGCCGTCGAGCCGGAACGCGACGACGTGCTCGTCGAGCAGCGCCCGCTCCTCCTCGCTGTGGTCGCCGGTCTCGAGGGGGACGGCGTCGAGCCGGGCCGAGCGCGCCATCTGCTGCAGCGCGAACAGGCCGGCGACGACGAGGCCGACGATCACTGCAGTGACGAGGTCGAACAGCACGGTGGCCAGCGTCGTGGCGACCAGGACCAGGGCGTCGCCGCGGGTCGCGCGCAGGAGCGAGCGCAGGTTCGACACCTCGACCATCTGGACGACCGTCGCGAGCAGCACGCCGGCGAGCGCCGCGAGCGGGATGTGCGAGACCCACTGCGACGCCACGAGCATGACGACGAGGAGCGCGACCGCGTGAATGGCGGCCGCCGAGCGCGAGCGCGCGCCGGTGCGGACGTTGACGGCGGTGCGCGCGATCGCCGCCGTCGCAGGGACGCCGCCGAACAGCGGCGTCACGAGGTTGGCCATGCCCTGGCCGAACAGCTCGCGGTCGGAGTCGTGCCGCTCGCCCACGCTCATGGCGTCGGCGACGGTCGCCGACAGCAGGCTCTCGAGCGCGGCCAGCGCCGCGACCGCCATCGCGGGCAGCACGAGCGACGACAGCGACGACCACGGGATGTCGGGCAGCGACGGCGCGGGGAAGCCCACCGGGATCTCGCCGATCACCGCGACGTCGAGGCCCCAGTAGCCGGTGGCCACGGTCGCGACGATCACGGCGGGCAGCGATACCGGGAAGCCGGGACGGAAGCGGACGGCGAGCAGCATGGCGACGGCGACGAAGGCGGCGATCGCGACCGGCTGCCACTGCGGCGAGGCGATCCAGTCGCGGACGGCGTTGAAGGCACTGACCACGACCTTCTCGCCGGACCCCTGCTCGCCGAGCGCGGCCGGCACCTGCTGCAGGCCGATGATGATCGCGATGCCGAGGGTGAACCCCTCCACGACCGGGAGCGGCACGTACTGCATCCAGCGGCCCGCGCCGGAGAAGGCCAGCACGAGCAGCAGCAGGCCCGCGAGCAGGCCGACGACGAGGACGCCGGACGCGCCGAACTGCGCCACGATCGGCAGCAGCACCACGGTCATCGCCCCGGTCGGGCCGCTCACCTGCAGGTTGCTGCCACCGAGGAGGGCAGCCAGCAGGCCGGCGACGACGGCGGTGACGAGGCCCGCCTCGGCGCCGAGCCCGGAGGCCACGCCGAAGGCCAGCGCGAGCGGGAGCGCGACGACGGCGACGGTGAGGCCGGCGACGAGGTCGCGGCGCGGGTTGCGCCGCATAGCGGCGACATCGGCCGAGGACGGCAGCAGGGCACGCGTGCGCGACCAGGCCCGTGCGGGCCAGGTCGGGGCTGTGGTGTCCGGGGTGTCCGGTGCGCCGCTCACGACGACCGCCTCCGGCTGCCGCCGAGCTCGCGGCGGAGATCCGCCTGGTCGTCGATGACGTCGACGAGCACCTTGCGCGCGGCCTTGAGCAGGTCGCCCACCTCGGGAGCGCCCAGGGCGTAGATGACCTCGCCGTCGCGGCGGCTCTGGGTCACCAGCTGCATGCGGCGCAGGGTCGCGAGCTGGTGGGAGAGGTTGCTGGGCTCGATGTCGATCTCGGCGAGCAGCTCGTGGACGGCGTGGTCGCGCTCGCTCAGGAGCTCGAGCACCCGGATGCGCGCCGGGTGGCCGAGCGCCCGGAAGAACTCGGCCTTGGCCTGGTACAGCGGTCGGGGCACAGAGCACTTTAACGCTTGAACAGACTTTCAAGTCAACTTGGACTTACCCGCTTTGGATGGGTGTCGCGTCGGTTGAGCGACGCGACACCCATCCAAAGTGGGTACTAGTCGGGGCGGCACTCCACGCGGATGGCCCAGTCGGGGGTGCCCGGGAGCTCGGCCTCCCAGGGGCGGCCGAGGACGACGGCGATGAGCGGCACCGGCGTCGGCCGGGCGGGCCAGCCGGTCTCGCCGTCGGTGAGCAGGACGACGGTGTCGGGCTTGGGCTTGGTGGCGAGCGCGGCCGCGATCCCGAGCGCCATGTCGGTGCCGCCGCCTCCCCCGAGCCGGACGTCGGCCGCGCGCCGCACGGTCGACACGGCCTGCACCGCGGCGTCCACGGCGAGCACGGTCACCTGGCCGGACCCGACGGCGAGCGACGACAGCACGCCCTCGACCTCCCCGAGCGCCTGCGCCAGCAGTCCGTCGTCGACCGAGCCGGACGTGTCGACGACGACGGCGACGCGCGGCACGGGGCGCCGCAGCGCCGGCAGCACCACCTGCGGCACGGCCGACTGCCGGCGCGACGGCCGCGAGTAGGTGTAGTCGGTCTGGCCCGAGGCCCAGCCGATCCCGCGGCGCACCGCGGCGTGCAGGACGCTGCGCCAGTCGACGACGGGCTCGAGGATGCGGGCCACCCACCGGTCCCACTCCCCCGGCATCGCGCCGGGCACGGTCGACCGCTGCCGGTACTCGATCGCGACGCGCTCGCGGATGCTGCGGGCGGCGTGCTCGTCGATGGCCCCGTCGTCGTCGAGGAGCTCGTACGGGCGCGCCCGCCCGTCGGAGCCGGAGCCGCATGAATCGTCGCGGCCGTGCGGATCGCCGGAGTCGGGCTGCTCGTCGCCCTCGCCGAGCAGGGGCCGCACGGGCAGGCCCGAGAGCAGCGCGAAGTGCTCCTCGGCCGAACGGCCGGGCGGGAGGCCGAGCTCGACCGGCGACGCGAGCGGCGAGCCGTCGGCTGCCGGCGGGCGCCCGGCCGAGTCGGCGAGCGCCTCGGCGACGGTGGCGTCGGCTGCCTGGTTCCAAGCCGTCGACGTGCGCCGGGTGACGCCGACGTCGTCGGCGCGGGCGGCGTGGTCGTGCAGCAGGTGCAGCGCGAGATGCGCGAGCTCGCGCCCGATGTCGGGCACCTCGGCGGCCATGAGCCACGCGACGTCGACGTAGAGGCGCCACCGGCTGTCGACCGCCATGCCGACGACGTCGTCGCTCAGCACCGGCTGCATCGCGTAGACGGCGGTCGACAGGTACGGCATGTCGCCGGTGCCGGCCGCGCCGTCGGAGGTGACGAGCCAGAGCTTCGCGGCGGCGAGCCAGTCGGCGGCGTCGCGGGGCAACGTCATCGCGGCCTCATCGGGGCAGCAGGCCGGCCAGCGACAGCGGCGCGGCGAAGACGGTGATGCCCGAGGGCAGCGCGGCGCCGGCGGGACGGATCCGCAGCAGCGAGCGCACGACCGGGACGGCGGGGTCGATGCCGCTGCCCGCGCACGCGGCCACGCACACCTCGACGGCGCTGGTCCACCGGTCGGGCGTCGGATCGGCGACGACGGCGGCGAGGACGCCCTGCAGCGAGGCGTGGACGCGGTCGGCCCGCAGGTCGGCGAGCTGGCCGCCCGACGGGTGCAGCAGCAGTTCCTCGGGGTCGGGCAGGTCGAGCGAGTCGAGCCAGGCGAGGAACTCGTGGCCGACGGCGTCCCCGACCGTGCCGTGCACGAGCAGACGGCGCACCCGCTGGTCCTCGCCCTCGACGGCGGCCAGCAGCCGCGCCGTGTAGTCCCACGTGCGCGGCGTCGGGAAGGCGCGGCCGCGCGAGGCGGCGTCCCGCGGCAGGGCCGACACCTGACCTGCCCGGATCCGCAGGAACGACGCGACGAGGCTGCGCTGGCGCGCGAGCGCCGCGGGGTACTCCGGGCCGAGCGGCCGCAGCCGCAGCGACGGCCAGGTGCCGGTGACGAGCGACTCGGTGAACACCTCCGGAGGCATCCGCCACTCGAGGTGCACGAAGCGGTTGGCCGTGGGCGCGGCGAGCTCCCACCCGGACGCCGCGACGTCGGCCGGGTTGGCCGCGGCGCCGAAGGACACGCGCTCGGGCAGCTGCAGGGCTCCGACCTCGCCGTGGGTGAGCGGCCGCAGCGCCGCGGCCTGCACCGCGGGCGACGCGGTGGTCCACTCGTCGAAGAACACGACCGAGGGCCGCTCCTCGCGGCTGACGCGCAGCGCCCACTGCGGCGGCGCGAGATCGACCCGCCCGTCGACGATCACCGGCAGCCCGGCGAAGTCGCTCGGCTCGTAGTGGCTGCAGACCAGCGTCTCGACGTGGAACCCCGCGTCGGCCGCGGACTCGACGACGGCGGTCTTGCCCGCGCCCGGCTCGCCCCACAGCAGGAACGGGATCCGCGTCGCGATGCAGGCGCTGACGGCGTCGAGCAGGGCCTGGTAGTCGAGGTGGTCGCGGGTCATGGGTTCTGCCTCTCGTCGTCGTCCGGCCGGGGTTCTCGCTCTGGATGGGTGAGCGACGGCTATGGGCGTCGCTCACCCCTCCAGAGCGCGCTAGGGGGTGCCGCGCTTCAGGGCCGCGGCGGCGAGCGCGACCGTGCCGTGCTCGGCGAGGGCGAGGGCCAGCGCGGTCTCCGACGGCACCGGACGGCGCGGCGACGTCAGCGCGACGCGCAGCCGGTCGACGGCGTGCGGGCTCGGGGCGCCGGGAGGCATCCGCAGGTGGCGCAGGCCCGGGCCGCACAGGGCGCGCGGGTCGACGCGGTAGCCGTTGCCCGCCCACGAGGCGAGCACGGTGGCGGCCACGGTCTGCGAGACGTTCCACGAGCTGGCGATGAGCACGAGGTCCTCCGGCCGGTAGCCCGCGGGCATGAGGACGGCGACGGCCCAGCGCGGCGCGGTGGACGACGCCCAGCGGGCGCGCAGCTCGGGGTCGACGGCGTCGCGGCCGCTGGTCGCATCGCGCCCCTGCAGCCGCGACAGCAGCCGGCCGAGCCGGCGCTGGTTGCCCACCGCGCCGCCCTCGAGCCACGACAGGTCGCGCGACGCCGCGAGCATCGACAGCACGTCCGACGCCGTCAGGGGCGACACGCTCTGGACGGTGGCGCGGATCCGTGCGACGAGCTCGGGCGAGAGGCCGCACTGCCACAGCCGGGCCTCGGGCTCCTCGCGCGGACCGCGCGGCTCGGGCACGCAGGCCGCCTCGATGAGCAGGCGCAGCAGCTCGTCGTCGACGCCGAACACGGTCGACAGGTGGCCGGGCGAGCGCCCGTGCGCGAAGGCGACCTCGGGCCGCTGGTAGCCGTGGCGGTTGCAGCACTCGCCGGTCGTCGCCGGCAGCCACGACGAGCCGTCGTCGCGCGAGACGACCGGCAGCGGCTCCTGGCGCAGCACGAGCCGCACCCAGCGGTGCAGCGCGGGCACGCCGCGGTCGACGAGGTCGACGCAGGTGAGGTAGCCGCCGAGGGCCTCGGCGATGCGCTCGGCGTCGAGGTCGTGGGGCGTGACGACGCTGCCGTCGGGCTCGATCGTGACCCGGTGGCGCACGACCGACGCGGTGGGCTCGCGGGTGGTGCGGCAGGGCACCGAGAGGGCCACCGGGTAGGGGAGCAGGAGCTGGTCCACCGGCCCTCCTCCCCTCGCGACGGACCACCGAGCCTGCCCCCCGGGTCCGACAGGACCGCTGACCAGCGGCGACGCCGTGGACAGCCCCTTGCCGCGACGTCGTTCGGGCCCGGATGATCGGCCGATGACGACGTACGCCGAGACGCTGACGGTCGAGGACCTCGAGACCGACCCGTACCCCGTCTACGCGCGGCTGCGCGCCGAGCAGCCCGCGGCCTGGGTGCCGGCCGTGGGGCTCTGGATGGTCACGCGGGCCGAGGACGTCGAGCTGGTGACCACCAAGCCCGACCTGTTCTCGGCCGAGGTCGACGGCTCGCCGCTCGACCGGTCCTTCGGCGGCCCGACGATCCTCACCGTCGACGGCGAGCGCCACCTCGACCTGCGCCGCAGCCTCGACGCGAAGTACCGCCCGCGGGTCGTCGCGTCGTACATCGACGAGCTCGTCGAGCCGATCGCGCGCCGGTTCCTCGACGCGCTGCTCGCCCGCGAGGACCGCCGCGCCGAGCTGGTGTCGCAGTACTTCGAGCCGATCAGCGTGCTCTCGCTCGGCGCCGTCCTCGGGCTCGGCCACCTCGACGAGGCCACGCTGCAGGAGTGGTTCCACGGCCTCGCGATGGGAGCCATCAACTTCGAGGGCGACCCGGAGAAGCAGCGCATCAACGACGAGACCGCGGCCCTCATCGACGCCGAGCTGCGCCCGCTCATGACGCGCCTGCAGACCGAGCCCGACGGCTCGACCATCGCGTCGATGCTCACGAGCGGCTGCCCCGTCGGCCAGCACCGCAGCATCGAGCAGGTGATGCCCTCGCTCAAGGTGATCATCCTCGGCGGCATGCAGGAGCCCGGCCACGGCGCCGCGTCGTGCCTCGCCGGGCTGCTCGCCGACCCCGAGCAGCTCGCCTGGGTGCGCGAGGACCCGCAGCGGTGGGACGACGCCGTCCACGAGGGCCTGCGCTGGGTCGCGCCGATCGGCACGCAGACGCGCCAGGCGGTGGGCGACGTCGAGGTCGGCGGCACGGTGATCCCGGCCGGCGCGATGGTCGCCGGCGTCGTGGCCAGCGCCTGCCGCGACGAGCGCGTCTTCGACGACCCCGACCGCTTCGACGTGCGGCGCCCGCGGATCCCCAACGCGGCGTTCGGCTACGGCCCCCACTTCTGCGCGGGGCACGCATTCGCCCGCGGCCAGGAGCGCATCGCGCTGCAGCTGCTCGTCGAGGCCATGCCCGAGCTCGTGCTCGACCCGGAGCACGACGTGGTGTTCCGCGGCTGGGAGTTCCGCGCGCCCACCGCGCTGCACGTGCGCTGGTAGCGCGCCCTCGCTCGGCGCGCATCCCCGCAGCCCGCGCGGCTACCGTCCGCCGTGACGGTCCCAGGCACGGGGATGACCGCCGACGGCAAGGGCGGTCAGCTGGTCCGGAAGGGCTCGCAGGCGGGGGCCTGCGCGAACGCGTCCTTCGCGGCATCGGAGCCGGACGTCGCCACGCCCTTGATCGCGGTCGCGAGCGAGGCGGCGTCGTCCTTGGCCGTGCCCGCGGCCGCCACGACCTCCTTGAGCGCCGCCGCGCGGTCGACGATGCCGCTCGCGCTCTGGAAGCCCTGCGCTGCGGTCTGCACCGCCGAGGCGCTCGACTCCAGCGCGCTCCTCGCCGACGCCAGCTCCGCGGCCGCGGCCTGGACACCCGGGTCGGAGTCGGCCGGCACCGCGGCCAGCGCCGTCGACAGGTCGCCGACGTCGGCCTTCACGGCGTCGACCTGCGGGCCGAGCTGCTCCTTGAGCTGGTCGAGGACCGAGGTGCCGGAGCCGATGTCGACCGACAGGCTCGTGCCGAGCGCCTCCACGCTGCCCTTGAGGTCGGTGGCGCTGCTGCAGACGCCCTGCGCCCACGCGACGGTCGACGGCGTCGGAGTGGGGGTGGCGGAGTCGCCGCCCGATCCACCCGACGACCCGCAGGCCGTGAGCGACGCGAGCGCCAGAAGTGCTGCCACGGCGCACGTGCGGGCGGTGCGGCTGGTCGTCATGTCCCCTCCCGATGGTCGACCTGCTCAGCATCGCGCCTGCGCAGCCGCGGATGCATCACCTTCGGCGGATGTGCCGCGTCCCCCGCGCCCGTGGGCCGTCGGTGAGACAGGAGCGGCCGGGAGTTGGCACGCTCTCCCCCGTGGAGCAGGAGACGCGAGACGGCATCGTGGCCCTGCTTCGCCACCACTTCCTCGGCCGCAACCTCATCGCCGGTGTCGTCGTGGGCGCATACCTCGTGCCGCAGGCGATGGCCTACGGCGAGCTCGCCGGTGTGGGGCCGAGCGCGGGACTCACCGTCGCGCTCATCCCGCTGCTGCTCTACCCGCTGCTGGGCCGCAGCCGCTACCTGTCGCTCGGCCCCGAGTCCGCGGTCGCCCTCATGGCCGCCGCCACCGTGGGCCCGCTCGCCGCCCAGTACGGGCTGTCGGTGCCGCTGCTGCTCGGGACGGTCAGCGTGATCACCGGGGCGATCCTCGTCATCGCCCGCTTCGCCGGCGCCGGCTTCGTCACGGACCTGCTGAGCAAGCCGGTGCTCATCGGGTACCTCACCGGCGTCGCCGTGATCATGGTGCTGTCGCAGGTCGGCCGGGTGCTCGGCGACTCCGTCAGCGCCGACACGCTGCCTGCGTTCATCGCCGACCTGCTCGACGGCGTCTCCGTCAACGGCTGGGCCGTCGTCATCGGGCTCGGCACGTTCGCCGTCATCCTCGGCTTCCACCGGTGGGCGCCCCGGATCCCTGGCACGCTGGTCGCGATCGGGCTCGGGATCATCGCCGGCTACACGCTGCCGGTGCAGACCATCGGCGACTTCCAGCTGTCGATGCCGCAGCTGGAATGGACCCCGATCCCGGTCGAGGCGATCGGCCAGCTGTTCCTCGCCGCCGCGGCCATCGCGCTCGTCGCCTACACCGACGTGATCGTCGTCGCCCGCGCGTTCGCCGACAACGAGCGGGTCGACGCCGACCGGGAGATGACGGCGCTCGGCGTCTCCGACCTCGTCGGCGGCCTGTTCGGCGGCTACCCGATCTCGGCGTCGTCGTCGCGCACGGCCATCGCGCGGATGAACGGCGCGGTGAGCCGGTTCTACTCGTGGATCGTCGCGGTCGTCCTCATCATCACGGCGCTGACGCTGGCGCCGGTCCTGTCGAACCTCCCGCAGGCGACTCTGGGCGGCGTCATCCTCTACGCCGCGTGGACCCTCGTCGACGTCCGCGGCTGGCGTTCGCTCTACCGCCTGCGCCTCGGCGAGGTGGTGGTCGCGGCCGCGTGCGCCGTCGGCGTCGTCGTCCTCGGCATCCTCCCGGGCATCGCCATCGCCATCGGGCTGTCGATCATGGAGCTGCTGCTGCGGCTCTCGCGCCCGCACGAGGGCGTGCTGGGGTTCGTCCCCGGTCTCCCCGGGATGCACGATGTCGACGACTACCCGGAGGCCGAGCAGATCCCGGGCCTGGTCGTCTATCGCTACGACTCGCCGCTGTTCTTCGCCAACGCCAACGACTTCTACTCCAAGGTGCTCGAGGCCGCGGACACGGAGGGGTGCCGATGGCTGGTGCTCAACGTCGAGGCCAACGTCGAGGTCGACAGCACCGGCCTCGACGCGCTCAAGGAGATCCACACCGCGCTCGAGGCCAAGGGCATCGAGCTGAAGCTCGCGCGGGTGAAGAACGACCTGATGATCCCGATGACCCACTACGGCGTCACCAAGGTGATCGGCAAGGACAACATGTACGCCACGCTGCCGACCGCAGTGCAGGCCTACCGCGACTGGGCCGAGGACAACCCGCCGCCGCCGGTGCGCCACGAGCAGCCGCAGACCAACGGCGTCTCGATCCGGTCGACGCTCGACGCGCTCGGCCTGCACCGGTTCGGCCGGGTGACGAGCAGCCGCGAGGAGCAGCGGCGCCGCCGCGGCCCGGTCTGACCCGCGCGGCAACCGGGTCGGCCTGACTGCGACGGCCCAGCGGCCCTAGGCTCGGGCCGTGCCAGGACCGACGTACCTCCTCGTGGACGGCGAGAACATCGACGCGACCCTCGGGGTGAGCGTCCTGTCCAGGCGCCCCAACCCCGAGGAGCGCCCCCGCTGGGACCGCGTGCGCGACTTCGCGGCCGAGACGTGGGGACAGCCGGTCAAGCCGCTGTTCTTCCTCAACGCCACCAACGGCGCCATGCCGATGCCGTTCGTGCAGGCGCTGCTGGCGATGGAGTACCGGCCGATCCCGCTCGCGGGCGACGGCACGGAGAAGGTCGTCGACCTCGGCATCCAGCGCACCCTCGAGGCCATCCGCCAGCGCGGCGGCGACGTCCTGCTGGCCAGCCACGACGGCGACTTCCTGCCGCAGGTGCGCGACCTCCTCGAGGACGGCCACCGCGTCGGGGTGCTCGCCTTCCGCGAGTTCGTCAACGCCGGCTTCGTCGACCTGCCCGGCATCGAGATGTTCGACCTCGAGATGGACGTGCGGGCCTTCACCACCCCGCTGCCCCGCGTGCGGATCATCCCGATCGACGAGTTCGACCCCGTCGCCTTCCTGTAGGTGCCGACGAGCCCGGGCGTTCTCACCCGCGGGGTGCGATCCGGTGGGCAGGATGCACCGGGAGGCTGGGTGCCGGCGTCGAGGGGAGGGGGTCCGGTGGTCGGGTCGGGCGAGGTGCGCGCCGCGATGGCGCGCGCGCATCTGAGGTCGGACATCCTCAACTGGCGTCTGGCACTGGTGCGCATCGTCTCCAGCGGCCTCGCCGTCGTCATCACCGTCCTGCTGCTGCCCGGCCTCAGCTTCACCGGCTGGCAGTGGGGCCAGCTGACGGTCATCGCCGTGGTCTTCGGCCTGCTCAACGCGATCGTGAAGCCCATCCTGCAGTTCTTCGCGCTGCGCTACCTCGTCGCCACATACGGCCTCGTGATCGTGCTCATCAACGCGTTCCTGCTGTGGCTGCTGACCTCGATCCTCGACCAGGGGTTCGAGGTGCGCGGGCTCGTGCCGCTCCTCATCGGCGGCCTGATCGTCGGTGTCCTGGGCCTGTTCTTCGACGCCGTCCTCGGCACCACCAGGCCGATCGTCGACACCCACGGCGGCTTCGACCGCCCGGCGCGCGAGGTGGCGCCGTGAGCTCGTTCAGCACCGCGAGCGAGAACGCCCGCCTCCTGCGCGTCTACTCCACGCTCATGGAGTTCCTCGCCTCGGGCATCGCCGACCGCACGCCCTTCGGGGCACCGCGACGTCGGATGCAGGCCTGGATCTACCAGGTCGACGACGTGCCTCGGCTGTCGCCGGCGGTCCGCACGCGCGTGATGCTCGAACGGCTCGGCCCCACGTACGTGAAGCTGGGCCAGATCGTCTCCAGCCAGGCCAACGTCCTGCCCGACGACTGGAAGGTCGAGCTCGACCGGCTGCAGAACGAGGTGCCTCCGGTCCCGTACGAGGACATCCGCGAGGCGATCATCGAGGAGCTCGGCGCTCCGCCCGAGGAGCTCTACGCCACGTTCGACGAGAAGCCGCTCGCCGCAGCCTCGCTGGGACAGGTGCATGTCGCCACGCTGCACGACGGCCGCAAGGTCGCGGTGAAGATCCAACGGCCGCACATGCAGAACCAGGTGCGCGCCGACCTCGGCATCGTCCGGGTGTTCGGCCGGTACGCCGAGCGCCGCAGCGGCTGGGCCCGCGAGGTCGGGGTCGGCTCGATGCTCGGCGAGTTCAGCTCCACCCTCATCGAGGAGCTCGACTACTACGCCGAGGCCTACAACATGCAGCGCCTGGCGCTCGCGCTCGAGGGCATCCACGGCGTCCGCGTGCCGGAGCTGCACCGCAGCCTGTCGACCGACAAGGTGCTCACGCAGGAGTTCGTCAGCGGCGTGAAGATCTCCGACGTCGAGGCGATCCGCGCGGCCGGCCACGACCCGTCAGCGATCGGCGAGGCCGCGCTGAGGGCAGCGATCAAGATGCTGCTGATCGACGGCTTCTTCCACGCCGACCCGCACCCCGGCAACCTCATCGTCGACCTCGAGTCCGGCGACGTCACCTTCCTCGACTGCGGCATGGTCGGCGAGCTCACGGTCTCGCAGCGAGTCCACCTCGTGATGGCGCTGTGGGCCTACACCCGCCACGACATCCCCGCGATGGGCGCGCAGCTGCGCTCGCTGTCGGTTCCGTTCCGCCCGGTCGACGAGGAGCGGTTCAGCAAGGCCTTCGAGCGCAAGATGGCGCGCTACGCCTCCAGCGGCGCCGAGATCAGCGAGGTGCTGTCGGCGGGCATGGGAATCCTGCGCGACAACGGCCTGCGGCTCGATCCGCAGCTCACCCTCGCGATCAAGGCGCTGACCCAGGCGTCGGCGTTCTACAAGCCGCTCGCACCCGCCGGCAAGCCCTACGCCACCGCGGTCATGGAGGCGACGCAGGACCTCGGCCTCGAGGCGGTGAACGAGGAGGCGATCGTCGGCTTGGCCCGCAAGGAGGGCATGAAGCTCGCAGCCAAGGCGCTGCAGGAGGCGCCCGACTACCTCAAGGGCCTGCTGTCGTGGCGCGACCAGCTCAAGAAGGGCAAGCTCACCGTCTACGTCGACACCTCCGCGCTCGACGGCCAGGTGAAGGCGCTCCGCTCGATCGTGCAGACGATCGCGATCGCGCTGCTCGTCGGCGGCGGGATGATCGGCGCGGCCATCGCGGCGGCGGCGTTCAGCCAGCTGCCCAACCAGGAGACGGTCGCCCGCTGGACGATCCTCGCGTTCTTCGCCGCCCTCGGCCTCGCGCTGGTCCTCGTGCTCATGTTCCTCAGCGCGTTCATCCGGGAGCGGCGGAGAGAGTCGCGCGACCGCTGGCCCGGCCCGTAGCCGTTCTGCGTAACCGCGACGCCGGCGCGCAGCCGCCGCCGCCCTGCACGCCTCCCCCGATAGCGTGCCGCGTGCGGGGCTGAGGAGGGGCAGCGATGGACGTGGGCAACCCGGTGCTGACGGCGGTGGTCGTCTGGCTGCTCTACCAGGCCGTCGTCCTGGCGATCTGGAAGATCAACAAGGTCGACTACCTGCACCTCGCCGACGACCGGCCCACCGCGGTGCGCAGCATCGTCGTCCCGATCGGCGCCGGGCTCGCCCTGCTCGCCGCCGCCACCACGGTCCTCGGCTGGTGGGACGACGTCATCACCCAGCCACGCACGGGGCCGTCGTGGCTGCTCGTCGTGCCTGCGCTGGTCGCCGTCATGGTCGTCGCGCTGATCGCCGGGATCGACTGGCGCCACCGCAACGCGCGCGCGGTGCTCCCTCTGCTCCTGCTCGGCACGCTGTTCGTCGGTGCGGCGGAGGAGCTGCTGCACCGCGGTCTGCTCGTGTCCGCCGCGCAGCAGGCGGGCTGGAGCCTCTGGCAGGTGTACCTGTTCAGCACGGTCCTGTTCGGCTTCCTGCACGCGATGAACGTCCTCATCGGGATGCCGGCGGCCGGGGGCGCCGTGCAGGTGGTCACTGCGTTCCTCGGCGGCACCGCCTTCTTCGTGACGCTGTTCGCGACCGGCAGCCTCGTCGTGCCTGTGGTCCTGCACGCGCTGTGGGACTTCGCCCTCATCGGGCGCACCAGTACCGAACGGCCGCTGAAGCCGTGGGAGGCCGCCCTCGTCCCCGTCGTCTACATCGTCTCCCTCGTCGCGGTCTTCTTCCTGATCCGCTGAGCCGGTCCCGTCACCACGGCAGGACGGCGGGGGCGGCCACGTCGTAGTCGATCGAGCGGATCGTCATGTCGGCGTAGGCGAACGGCCCGTCCGGCCGTTCGTACACGGCGTGGCCCTCGATGCCGAGCCGCAGACCTCCGGCAAGCGTCCCGGTGCGCGTCATCGGCGTGCGCCACCTGGCGGGCTCGAACCGGCCGGAGCCCGCCTCGGGGCGGTCGTCGGACACGAAGTCCACAAGGCGGTCGCCGTCGATCACGAGCGTGGCCGAGACATCGTGCGGGCCGTTGCGGAACCGCACCACGGCGCTGCGGTCGTCGACCGGCGTCCACGAGAGCCGCTCGTCGACCAGCGCCCCGGGCGCCATGAGGCAGAGGTCGTTGAGCACGGTCACGGTCTCGGCGGCGCTGATCGGCGGCCCGGACAGGTCGACCATGTCCTTGACCGACGCCACGCGCACGCGGAACGTCGCGGACTCCTCGCGGTACACATGCAGGGCGCGGACCGGCAGTCCGAACATCCTCGCCTGCATGAGGAACAGCCGCGTCGGCCGCTCGAGCGAGCTGTACTGCACCGACACCGCCCGGAACCCGGGGTCGCCCGGGCGGCGGCGCATCGTGGCGTCGAGGACGACGCGCATCCGACGTGGGCGCGGCCGGCCGACAGCACCGGTGCCGCGCACGTACCGCGCCACCGGATCCGGCAGCCGCTCGAGATCCGTCTCCGTCAGGACCGCAGGAGCCCCGACGAGCGGCCGGCCGAACTCGCGCTCGACCAAGGCCAGGAACTGCCGCTGCAGGTCCTCACGCACGGCCATGGCGGGCACCCCGCTCGGTCAGCCGCACCGCGGCAGCGAGGACCAGCAGCACGACGACGTCGATCACGGCGCCGGCGACGGTCTCCGGCAGCCACAGCAGGCAGAGGAGGAGCGACAAGGTCGAGACGACGGCCGTGGTCGTCGTCGCTCCCGGGGCCGCACGCATCACCAGGACGCCCGCGACGACGAAGGCGACGGAGATGAGCGCCCAGAGCAGCCCGAGCAGCCACGTGCCGGCGGCACCGACGTCGAGGGCGCCGGCAAGGACCGCCGTCCGATAGGGCAGCCCGTCGATCGAGGCGAGGCGCCAGGCCATCGCCGGGCCGAGCAGGTGGATCGCTCCGTGCACGAGCAGCACGGCGCCCAGCAGCAGACGGGCCGGGCGCGCAAGGGCGGCCAGCACGCCGCCGGGAGAGGTGGAGGTCGCCGGCACAGCCGGCGCGGTCGTCGAGGCCGCCATCGCGGGCTCCTTCGGATGGGGACTACCGGGGCGGGATGGTCCCGGCCGGTGCCAGCGCCTGCAGCCATCGGGCCAGCAGGCGGCGCAGCACCTCGACGTCGTCGCGCGGCAGGCCGGCGAAGACGTCGTCGAGCAGCGACGCGGTGCGCCGCCGGCCCTCCGCGGAGTCGAACCTCCGCACCAGGTCGGTGCGCACCAGTCGCGTCGTGCGGGCGTCGGCGGAGTCGGGCTCGAGGCGGAGCCAGCCGCGCTCGGCCAGGCCGAGGGCGATCTGCTTCACGTTCTGCCGCGAGGTCCCGTAGAGCTCGGCCGCTTCCGAGAGCGAGGGGTCGCGATCCGGGAACCCGCGCTGCAGCGCCGCGAGCAACAGCCACTGGCGGCTGGTCAGGCCCCAGTCGTCGAGCGCGGCGTCGGTGCGGCGCGTCAGGTGCTGAGCCAGCAGGAACACCGTGCCGAACACCTCGGCCCGGCCCGCACCGAGCTCCTCGTCCGTCATGTAGGTAATGTATTACCTAATCGCTCGTGAGGTCACTCCAGGAGGAGCGAGGTGCGTCACGCCGGGAGGTCGACGGGCTCGGGGCGGGTCCAGATGTAGAGCACGACGGCGGAGAGCACGACGGCCTGGACGAGGAGGATCCAGGGCTTGAGGCCGAGTGCGACCGACACTCCGAACGCCAGGGCGATGGAGACGCTGGCGAGGATCTTCGCGCCCCGCCGGACCCGTCGGCCGTCGTTCCAGTCGGCCAGGGGCGGCCCGAGGCGCGGGTGCTCGTGCAGCCAGGTGTGCAGCCGCTCCGACGAGCGCGCGAACGCGAACGCGGCCACGAGCAGGAACGGCGTCGAGGGCACGAGGGGCAGGGCGACGGCCACGATCGCCACGAGGACGCTGGCCGATCCCAGCCCCAGCCACGCGTACCGCACGCCGTGCACCTCCTCGCCTCGAGGCTAGCCAGCCCCGAGCCGGCGGGACAACGGATCCCACGTGGGGTGCGCCACGGCGTCAGACGCGGGGGCCCTGGGCGGGCGTGAGCGGGCGGGGCTGGCCGTCGACGGTGGCGACCAGCGAGGCGTCGGCGGCCAGGCCGGTGACGACGCCCTGGACGCCGTCCACCTCGACCAGGCGGCCGAACGTCACGCAGCGGGCGCGGTAGTCGGCCAGCAGGCGCGGGTCGTCGTCGAGCAGCTGCTCGAGGCGCGCGCCGAGTGCCGCGAGGTAGGCGGCGGCGATCGGCTCGGCGTCGGCCTTGCCGCCCTCCGCCCACACCGAGGTCCAGCCGGCCGGGAGGTCGAGCGCGGATGCCGTGAGCGACAGCCGTGCGACGACGGCGCCGTCCTCGGCCTCGACCTCCGCGGCGCGGTAGGCGCCGCCCGCCCCGCCGCACATCGCCCGCTGGAGGGTGACGGCGTCGGGCCAGGCGACCTCGGCGGGGACGCGGGCGACGTCGCGCAGACCGTCGGCCAGGGCCAGGGAGGCGACGAGCGTGAGCCACGCCTGCCGCTCCACGGGGACGGCCACCGGGACCACGACGACCAGGTCCGGGCCGACGGTCTCGACCGTCGCGTCGCCCAGGACCGCGCGAGCGCTGGTCCGCTGCGTCTCCGCCATACCCCCGAGGGTACGGCGGACGCCGTCGCCGGGCGCCGGGATGTTCCGCGACGCGGACCGCAGCGCCGGGCGGCGCGGCCGTCCGAGTGATGTGCGGCCGCCGCCTTAAGGACCGGTCATCGGCCCGGTCGATCACGACGGGGAACCACCGGGGACCGGGAAGGGGTGGGTGCCATGCGCGGCAGCGAGCTCAAGGTCGGCAAGGTCTATGCGTTCCCGACGAACCCAGGGCCGTGGTACCGCTATGCCGTACGCGCCCGCGTGATGACCCACGGGCGGCGCGACCGCGTGCTCGTCATGTTCCCCGACGGCGTCCCCGCCTCCCCGACCCGCGACGAGATCCCCTGCGCCGCACTGGTCTGGGTCGAGGGCGACGCGCTGCTCTGCGCGTGGGAGGAGTGGCCCTCCTACGCCGCGGAGAGCCGCATCGACCTGACCGCGCTGGTGTCGAGCGCCGTGGCCGCCATCGGCGGCGACGACGCGCCCCGGCTCGTCGGCGGCGGCGCCACCGCCGAGCCCGACCGCTGGTGGTCGCGCCCGGTCGGCACCCTGCTGCGCCCGCCGGCCCGCGGCTTCGAGAAGGCCTGACGTCCCCGGCCCCCCGACGAGGGACGCAGCGGGCCCCGGCCGTGATGGCCGGGGCCCGCTGCTGCCTGCTGCTGAGGATCAGCCCAGGGCGCGGACGATGTCGTCCACGCGCTCCTTGGCGTCGCCGAAGAGCATCCGCGAGTTCTCGCGGAAGAACAGCGGGTTCTGCACGCCGGCGTAGCCGGTCGCCATCGACCGCTTGAACACGATGACGTCGTGGGCGTTCCACACCTCGAGGACCGGCATGCCCGCGATGGGCGACGACGGGTCCTCGTTGGCCGCGGGGTTCACCGTGTCGTTGGCGCCGATGACGAGGACGACGTCGGTGTCGGGGAAGTCCGGGTTGATCTCGTCCATCTCCAGGACGATGTCGTAGGGCACCTTGGCCTCGGCCAGCAGCACGTTCATGTGTCCGGGCAGGCGGCCCGCGACCGGGTGGATGCCGAACCGGACGTCGACGCCGCGGGCGCGCAGCTTCGACGTCATCTCCGCGACCGGGTACTGCGCCTGCGCGACCGCCATGCCGTAGCCGGGGGTGATGACGACCTTGCGCGCGTTGGCGAGCAGCTCGGCGACCTCCTCGGCGTTGGTCTCGCGGTGCTCGCCGTAGTCCTTCACCTCGCCGGTGACGGCGCCGTCGGAGCCGAAGCCGCCGAGGATCACCGAGATGAACGAGCGGTTCATCGCCCGGCACATGATGTAGCTGAGGATCGCACCGGAGGCCCCGACGAGGGAGCCGGTGATGATGAGCAGGTCGTTGCTCAGCATGAAGCCGGCCGCAGCTGCCGCCCAGCCCGAGTAGCTGTTGAGCATCGAGACGACGACCGGCATGTCGCCGCCGCCGATGGCCGCCACGAGGTGGAAGCCGAGGAACAGCGCGAGCGCGGTCATGATCAGCAGCGGGATGATCGCGTTGCTGCTGTGGTCGGCCATGAACCAGACCATGAGGCCGGCCGACACGATGAGGATCAGCAGGTTGAGCAGGTGCCGCGCGGGGAGCACGAGCGGCGACGACTTCATCCGCGCCGACAGCTTGAGGTAGGCGACGATCGAGCCCGTGAAGGTCACCGCGCCGATGAAGACGCCGAGGAACACCTCGGCCGAGTGGATCGCGGCGAGCGACCCCTCGTCTGCGCCGCCCGGCTCGAAGTAGGAGTTGTAGCCGACGAGGACGGCGGCGAGGCCCACGAAGCTGTGCAGCATCGCCACGAGCTCGGGCATCTGCGTCATCTCGACCGTGCGCGCGCGCCACGCGCCGATCGAGCCGCCGATGAGCATGGCGACCACGATCAGGGTCAGCGTGACGGCGAACGGCCGCTGGTCCGGGAGGATCGCGGCGTTGCGCGCGGCGAGCACGAGCGTGGCGACGAGCGCGAGCGCCATGCCCGTCATGCCGAAGACGTTGCCGCGCTTGGCGGTCTCGTGCTTCGACAGGCCGGCGAGGGCGAGGATGAACAGGACGCCGGCGACGATGTAGGCGCCCTGGACCAGGCCCGAGAGGGTGTCGGAGGACAGGAAGTCGGTCACGGGTCAGTCCTTCCGGAACATCTCGAGCATGCGCAGCGTCACGAGGAACCCGCCGAAGATGTTGATCGAGGCGACGAGCACCGCGATCACGGCGAGGATCGTGACGAGCGTGTTCTCGGACCCGATCTGCAGGATGCCGCCGACGAGGATGATCCCGGAGATCGCGTTGGTCTCCGACATCAGCGGCGTGTGCAGCGCGTGGGCGACGTTGGAGATCACGTAGTAGCCGACGAAGACCGCGAGCACGAACACGGTGAAGTGGTTGAGCAGCACCGCGGGCGAGTACGCCGCAAGCACCATGAACAGCACCGCGCCGAGGCCTGCCCCGTACAGGCGCCTCCTCGGATCCTTGGGCTTCGGGGGTTCCTTGGCCGGGACGGCGGCGACGGCCGCTGCGGGCGCGGCGGACACCTGGACGGCCGGCGGCGGCCAGAGCAGCTCGCCCTCCTTCGACACCGTCATGCCGCGCTGCACGACGTCGTCGAGGTCGAGGACGAGCTCGCCGTCCTTCTCCGGCGTCAGCAGCTTCATGAGGTTGACGATGTTGGTGCCGTAGAGCTGCGAGGTCTGGCCGGCCAGGCGCGAGGCGAGGTCGGTGTAGCCGATGATCGTGACCTTGTTGGGCGTGACCACCTTGTCGTCGGCCACCGTGCCCTCGACGTTGCCGCCGTTGGCCGCGGCCATGTCGACGATCACCGAGCCCGGCTTCATCGCGGCGACGGTCTCCGCGGTGATGAGCTTCGGCGCCGGGCGGCCCGGGATGAGCGCGGTGGTGATGACGATGTCGGCGGCGCGCGCCTCGGCGTCGTACATCGCCGCGGTGGCGGCCTCCTGCTCGGCGGTCATCTCCTTGGCGTAGCCGTCGGAGGAGACCTCCTGCTCCATCTCGACGAAGACGAAGTCGGCGCCCATCGACTTGACCTGCTCGGCCACCTCGGGGCGGACGTCGAACGCGCGCACCACCGCACCCATCGAGCCGGCTGCGCCGATCGCCGCCAGGCCGGCCACACCAGCGCCGACGACGAAGATGCGCGCGGGCGGCACCTTGCCGGCGGCGGTGACCTGGCCGGTGAACTGGCGGCCGAAGGCGTGCGCCGCCTCGACCACGGCGCGGTAGCCGGCGACGTTGGCCATCGACGACAGCACGTCGAGCGCCTGGGCGCGGGAGATGCGGGGGACGGCGTCGAGCGCCAGCGCGGTGACGCCGGCGGCGCGCAGCTTCTCGACCAGCTCGGGCGAGCGGGCCGGCGCCATCATCGACACCAGCACGGTGCCGGGGCGCAGCTGCCCGATCTCCTCGTCGCTCGGCGCGTTGACCTTGGCCACGATGTCGCTCGACCACACGGTGGCGGGGTCGGCGAGCACGGCCCCGGCCGCGACGTAGGCGTCGTCGGGCTGGTCGGCCGAGCCGCCGGCCCCGGCCTCGATGACGACCTCGTACCCCAGCTTGATGAGCTGGGCGGCCGTCGCGGGCGTGGCCGCGACCAGGGTCTCGCCCGGCTTGGACTCGCGCGGGATGCCGATACGCACAGCCTGTCTCCTCGTCCTCATCCCCGGCCGCCGCTCGGGATGCGGCGCCCAGGTACGGGTCGGGACGGCGTCGAGCGACGCCGTCCGGCTCCACGCGCGAACCTAGCGCCCGGGTGCCCCGGTTCCCCCGGCGAGGCCGAGGATGTGACCCACGTGTCCGTACCGGTCAGCCGGCGGTGCGGTGCACCTTGTGCTGGGCCGCCTGCGCGACGGGGCGGATCGTGATCTGGTCGAGGTTCACGTGGCTCGGGCGGGTGGCCACCCAGGCCACCGTGTCGGCGACGTCGGCGGCCGTGAGGGGCTGCTCGACGCCGGCGTAGACGGACGCCGCGCGGTCGGCGTCGCCGTGGAACCGGTTGACCGCGAACTCCTCCGTGCGCACCATCCCGGGCGCGATCTCCGTGACGCGCACGGGCTGGCCGCACAGCTCGAGGCGCAGCGTCGCGGCGAGCGCGGCCTCGGCGTGCTTCGCGGCGGCGTACGACCCGCCGCCCTCGTAGGCGACGTGGCCCGCCGTCGACCCCATGACGACGACGAGCCCGCGGCCCGACCGCACGAGCAGGGGCAGCAGCGACTGGATCGTGCGCACCGTGCCGAGCACGTTGACGTCGTAGGTGCGCTGCCACGACGCGAGGTCGGCGTCGGCGATCGTCGCAGCGTCGAACGCGCCGCCGGCGTTGGCCACGAGGGTGGTGACGTCGGCGTCGGCGAGGTGCGCGGCGAGCGCGTCGACGCTGCCCTGGTCGGTGACGTCGAGCACCCAGGCGGTGATCCGCTCGTGCGAGGCGGCGACGTCGGCGAGACGGTCGGTGCGCCGGGCGCACGCGAGGACGTCGAAGCCCTCCGATGCGAGGGCGAGCGCGGTGGCCGCGCCGATCCCGCTGCTGGCCCCGGTGACGACGGCGGTCCCACGCTGCTGCATGGCCCCATCATCGCCGCGCCTTCCGCAGCTCCGCCCGCCGGGCCCTACGCCTCGACGAGCGGACGGACCTCCTCGCCGATCCAGCGCATCCAGCCGACGATGTCGGGCTCGTCCTCGAGCGGCCGGAGCACCACCGAGGTGGCGCCGGCGGCGCGGTAGCGGGCGACGCCGGCCGCGATGTCCTCGGCCGACCCGGCGAGGCCGCGCTCGGTGTCGGCGTCGCCGGTCGGGCCGCCGAGGTCGGCCGCGAGCCGCTCGGCTGCCCGCTCGCCGCGGACGGCGTGGACGAACACCGGGATCTCCGGCCGGTCGGTCCGGCCGGAGATGCGCACGCCCTCGTCGACGACGTCGAGCACCTCGCGCAGCGAGGCCGGCGAGTTCCCGGAGTCGATCAGGACGCCGGCCGCGACCTCGCCCAGCATCGACAGCGTCCGCGGGCCGGTGCCGCCGCCCCACACGCGCAGCGGCTGCTGCGGCGGCCAGTCGAGCCGGACCGCGTCGAGCGCGACGTAGCGGCCGGAGACCGTGACCTCCTCGCCCGCCAGCAGCCGGTCGAGGGCGACGATGTGCTCGCGCAGCAGGGTCAGCGGCGACTCGGCGCGGGCGCCGACCTGGCCCATCCAGCTCTGCACGCCGTGCCCGACCACGGGCCGGAACCGCCCGGGGAAGAGCCGGTCGAGCGTCGCGGTCTCCATGGCGAGGAGCGCGACGTTGCGCAGCGGGACGGGGAAGAGACCCACCGCCACCTGCAGCCGCTCGGTCCAGCCGAGGACGGCGGCGGCCGCAGCCATCCCGCTCTCCTTGAAGCAGTCCTCCCACAGCCACAGCTGCGGCACGCCGGACTCCTCCGCCGCCTGCGCGGCGGGGCGCAGCAGCTCTGGCGGGTACCAGGGCGGGAAGACGGCGCCGAGGGACGGCGACGAGCTCATGGGGCCTCCTCCAGGGGACTCCAGGCAGCCTAGGGCGCGCGTGCAACCGCGTTCACGGCGTCCGGAAACCGTTGTCCCGCATCGGGAAATCTTTCTCTTGACCGATTCCAGAAAGCGGGGCAGGATCGGGATGTGCTCCTGACCCCCGACGCCGAGTCCCAGATCCGCGGGGCCGGCCTGCGCGTCACCCGCCCCCGGGTGTCCGTGCTCCACGCTGTGCACGAGCACCCGCACGCCGACACCGACACGATCATCGGTGCGGTCCGGGCCGACCTGGGCGACGTGTCGACCCAGGCGGTGTACGACGTCCTGCGGGCCCTCACGGCCGCAGGCCTGCTCCGCCGTATCGAGCCCTCCGGCTCGGTGGCCCGCTACGAGTCGCGGGTCGGCGACAACCACCACCACGTCGTGTGCCGCACGTGCGGCGCGATCGAGGACGTGGACTGCGCCGTGAGCCATACCCCCTGCCTCACGGCGTCCGACGACCGCGGCTACGTCATCGACGAGGCCGAGGTCGTCTACTGGGGCACCTGCCCCTCCTGCTCGGCAGTACCGACGTCCTGAGCCCCATTCCCTCAACGAGGAGGAAGCACCCGCATGGCCGACGAGAGCAAGTGCCCCGTGGCGCACGCGTCGCACGGCGGCCAGTCCAACCGCGACTGGTGGCCCAACCAGCTCGACCTGAGCGTCCTGCACCGCAACCCGCCGAAGGGCAACCCCCTCGGTGAGGAGTTCGACTACAAGGCCGCGTTCGAGAGCCTCGACCTCGCCGCCCTCAAGGCCGACCTCGCGGCGCTCATGACCGACAGCCAGGAGTGGTGGCCCGCCGACTACGGCCACTACGGCCCGCTGTTCGTCCGCATGACGTGGCACGCCGCCGGCACCTACCGCATCAGCGACGGCCGCGGCGGCGCCGGCTCCGGCGAGCAGCGCTTCGCCCCGCTCAACAGCTGGCCGGACAACGCCAACCTCGACAAGGCCCGCCGCCTGCTGTGGCCGATCAAGCAGAAGTACGGCCAGAGCATCTCGTGGGCCGACCTCCTCGTCCTGACCGGCAACGTCGCCATGGAGACCATGGGCTTCAAGACGTTCGGCTTCGGCGGCGGCCGCGAGGACGTCTGGGAGCCCGAGGAGATCAACTGGGGCACCGAGGAGACCTGGCTCGGCGACGAGCGCTACAGCGGCGACCGCGAGCTGGCCAACCCGCTCGCCGCCGTCCAGATGGGCCTCATCTACGTCAACCCCGAGGGCCCCAACGGCACGCCCGACCCGATGGCCTCGGCCCGCGACATCCGCGAGACCTTCGCCCGCATGGCGATGAACGACGAGGAGACCGTCGCCCTCATCGCCGGCGGCCACACCTTCGGCAAGACCCACGGCGCGGCCAGCCCGGTCGACACCGTCGGGCCGGAGCCCGAGGCCGCGCCGCTGCAGGAGATGGGCCTCGGCTGGAAGAACAGCCACGGCTCCGGCAAGGGCGGCGACACCATCACCTCGGGCCTCGAGGGTGCGTGGACGCCGAACCCGACCACCTGGGACAACGGCTACTTCGACGTGCTCTTCGGCTACGAGTGGCAGCTCTCGGAGAGCCCCGCGGGCGCCAAGCAGTGGGTGCCGGTCGAGGAGTCGGCGCAGGGGACGGTGCCCGACGCGCACGACGCCACCAAGCGCCACGTGCCGGTCATGCTCACCACCGACCTCGCGCTGCGCTTCGACCCGATCTACGAGCCGATCGCCCGCCGGTTCCACGAGAACCCGGAGGAGTTCGCCGACGCCTACGCCCGCGCCTGGTTCAAGCTGACCCACCGCGACATGGGCCCGGTCGCCCGCTACCTCGGCCCCGAGGTCCCGAGCGAGGAGCTCATCTGGCAGGACCCGGTCCCGGCCCACGAGGGCCCGCTGCTCAGCGACGCCGACGTCGCGGCGCTCAAGGACAAGGTGCTCGCGTCCGGCCTGTCGGTCGCGGCGCTCGTGCGGACCGCGTGGGCCTCGGCGTCCACGTTCCGCGGCACCGACAAGCGCGGCGGCGCCAACGGCGCCCGCATCCGCCTCGCCCCGCAGAACGACTGGGCGGTCAACAACCCGGCCGAGCTCTCCGCCGTCCTGTCCTCGCTCGAGGGCATCGCCTCGGAGTTCAACGCCGCGGGCGGCACGCAGGTGTCGCTGGCCGACCTCATCATCATCGCGGGCAACGCCGCGGTGGAGAAGGCCGCGAAGGACGCCGGCGTCACGGTCACCGTGCCGTTCACGCCGGGCCGCACCGACGCCTCGCAGGAGCAGACCGACGTCGAGTCGTTCGCGGTCCTCGAGCCCACCGCCGACGGCTTCCGCAACTACCTCGGCAAGGGCCACACCCGCCCCGCCGAGCAGCTGCTCGTCGACAAGGCCGAGCTGCTCACGCTCTCGGCCCCGGAGATGACCGTCCTCGTCGGCGGCCTGCGGGCCCTCGGCGCGACGCACGACGGCTCGTCGACCGGCGTCCTCACCAGCCGCCCGGGCGTGCTGACGAACGACTTCTTCGTCAACATCCTCGACCCCGGCACGGTGTGGGAGCCCACCTCCGACACCGAGGAGTCGTTCGTCGGCCGCGACCGCACGAGCGGCGACGTGAAGTGGAACGGCAGCCGCGTCGACCTCGTGTTCGGCTCGAACTCGCAGCTGCGCGCGCTGGCCGAGGTCTACGCCAGCGCCGACGGCGGCGAGCGCTTCGTCCGCGACTTCGTCGCGGCGTGGGCCAAGGTCGCCGACCTCGACCGCTTCGAGGTCTGACACCTCAGCGCCTCTGCACGGCGAGAGGGGCACCCCGGGATCCGTCCCGGGTGCCCCTCTCGCATGTCGTGCCTAGAGAAGCAGTGCGACGCCGAGGCCCACGAGCCAGAGCGACCACACGATGTAGACGATCGGCGTGAGCCGGGCGGCGAGCTGCCAGCCCTCGCGCTCGTTGCCCCCGACGAACTCCAGCGAGCACAGCGCCAGCAGCAGGCCGACCACGATCCCGACGACGCCCAGCCAGGCGGGGACGGCGCCGGACTGGAGCACCGCCGCCCCGACCAGCGCGCTCCACGCGCCGGTGAGCAGATAGCCGAGGTGCTCGCCGACCGCGACGCCGAGGTAGCGGTTGAACGACTGGAAGACGACGTCGACGGCGGCCTGCCGGGCCGGGTCGTCGGACTCCGCCTCGCGGGCGAGATAGGGCACGAGGAACGGCCAGCGCACGAGACCGAGGAACTGCACGACGGCGGCCAGCACGCCGACGACCGTGCCCAGCTGCAGCACCGCTGCGGCAGCACCCTCGAGCGAGGCGGACACCAGCACGGCGAGCGGCGCCAGGAGCACCGCGGTCAGCGCGAACCCCCACCAGAGGACCAGCAGGCCGCTGCCGCCGGCGCGGAACCTCGCGAGCACCTCGGCCGTGGGGTGGCGCAGGACGTCGGGGTACTCGAAGGACTTCGCCAGCATGGCGAACGCGACGTTGAACGCGATCGGCAGCAGCACCAGCAGGACGCCGGCGGCGAGCGCGGCGCTCATCGGGCGCCCGCCGCGACGGGCTCATCGCTGACGGCCTGAGCGCCACTCTGCATGCGCTGCCGCAGCACGAGCGGCAGGCACAGGCCGGTGAGCACCGTCGCGGTGATCGCGCCGCTCGCGCCGAACACGACGTACCCGCGCTCGGTGTCGACGATGACGTTGGCGGTGATGAGCCAGCCGAGGCCCCACGCCGCCGACGTGACGAGCGCCCACCCGGCGGCCCGGAGCAGCGGCGCCCGCAGGGCCGCTGCCTGCGCGGCACCGACGACGAGACCGGTGATCAGGCCGCGCACCACGAGGTCCGGCGTCGCGGTGCTCGACGCGGTGAGGACCGTGCCGACGACGGTGCCGACCGGGACTGCGACAGCGGTGGCCAGCCACCAGCCGCGGCCGACCCCCGATGCCCGCAGCGCCAGCCACTGGGCGAGGCCGAGGACGGTGCCGACGACGGCGCCGGCGAGCAGGGCGGCCAGCGCCCCGGACGTCGATCCCACGACGAGGATCGCGACGAGGCCCGAGAGGGGGAAGGCCAGGAACGTGGGGATCCAGCGCAGGATCCGGCGGGTGCTGCTCATGGGGGACGACCTCCGCGTCGTTAGTGTACGTCGTACGTTATAGAGATAACGTACGCTGTACACATGGCGTCGTCAACCCCGGGCCGCCGGCCCCGCAGACCCCGCAACTCCCTCACCGCGGACGCGATCCTCGACGCGGCCGAGCTGGTGGCCGCCGAGGGGCTCGATGGCCTCACCATCCGCGCCCTCGCCACCGAGCTCGACAGCTCGCCGATGGCGCTCTACCGCTACTTCGCGACCAAGGACGAGCTCGTGGACGCGATGCTCGACCGCGTGCTCGGACGGTTCGCGATGCCTGACGACACCGACGACTGGGCGCGCGATCTCGCGGTCTTCACCCAGGCCCACCGGCAGCTGCTCGCCGCACACCCCTGGGCGGTGCCGGTGCTGTTCAGCCATCCGTCGCCCGGCGTCAACGCCGTGCGGATCGGCGAGCGGGCCCTCGGCATCCTCGCCCGCGGAGGGCTGCGCGGCACCGAGGCGGTGGCTGCGTTCAGCGCGCTGCTGGCGCTGAACTACGGCTGGAGCGCCTTCGCCCTCGCCCGCGACCCCTCCGCCCCAGTCGTCGACCGCGCACCGGATCTGACGGCGTCGCTCGCGGCGCTGCCGGCGGACGCCTTCCCCTTCACCGCTGCCGCCGCCGGCCCGATGGCCGAGTACGGCAGCGACGAGCAGTACGACCTCGCGCTCGGCTTCCTGCTGCACGGCGTCTCAGCCACTGGGAAGCCGGCGAAGCGCAGGCGCTGAGGACCGATAGCGTCCCGGGATGGTCGTCGCGCTGTCCCTCGTCGCCGCGCTGGCGTACGGGCTGTCGGACTTCCTCGGCGGCCTCGCCGCGCGGCGGCTGCACGTCGCCATCGTGACCCTGATCGTGCAGGCGGCCGGCGGGGTGCTGGCAGTGGGCATCGCGCTCGGCTCGGGTGCCTCATCGACGTCGCAGGTCGCAGCCTGGGGATCGGTCGCGGGCGCGGGATCCGCGGTCGGCACGCTCGCCCTCTACCGGGGCCTCGCGGTCGGACGCATGGCCGTCGTCGCCCCAGTCTCCGCCGTCACCTCGGCGTCGATCCCCGCCGTCCTCGGCATTGCGGAGGGCGAGCGCCTCTCCGCGCTGGGCTGGATCGGTATCGCGCTGGCACTGCCGGCCACCGTGCTGGTGTCCCGGGTGCCGGACGACCACGAGGGCCCCACCGGTCTGCGCGAGGCGCTCATCGCGGGCGCCGGCTTCGCCGTCCTGTTCATCGGCCTCAACCGGGCCGGCGACCAGGCGGGCACGTGGCCGGTCGCCTGGGAGATGCTCGTGTCGTCGCTGCTCCTGCTGCCGCTGGCGTGGGTCGCCTGGCGCGGTCCGCAGCGCGGCACCCTCTCGCGCACGCCGCTGCTCATGGCCCTCGCGGGCGCCGTGCTGGTCCTCGGCGCGAGCCAGCTCTTCCTCGTCGCGTCGTCCGACGGCCTCGCCGTCGCGGCCATCGTCACGTCCATGTACCCGGCGTTCACGGTGCTGCTCGCCTACCTCGTGCTGCGCGAGCGGATCAGTGCTATCCAGGGGGTGGGCCTCGCGCTGTGCGCGGCCTCGGTCGCCCTGATCGCCCTATGAGCAGCGGTCGCCCAGGGGAGGCGCGATGACCCGGCTCGACACCGTACGGCGGATCGCGCTCGCGCTGCCCGAGGCCGAGGAGCACGTCGTCGAGAGCTGGGAGGGCGAGGTCACCTTCCGCGTGCGGGGCAAGGTGTTCGTGTTCGCCGGCACCGACGCCTCGACGATCTCGGTCAAGCTGGGCCGCGAGGAGGCAGCCGCCCTCGCCGAGGCGGATCCGCGCGCCGTCCCGACGGGGTACGGCCTCGGCCGCCACGGCTGGATCAGCTACTCGCTCAAGGACGGGCGGCTGCCCGAGGAGCTGTCCGAGTGGGTTCTGGAGTCCTACTGCAACGTCGCTCCGAAGCGGCTCGCCGCGGCCGCCCGCGGCGTGTGATCACTCCGACGGGGCCAGCTCCCACGGCTCGCGCCAGGCGTCGGTGCCGGTGGTGATCGAGTCGACCGTCGCCGGTCCCCACGTGCCGGGCGCGTAGGGCTGCACCGCCGGCGGGGCGTCGATGAGCGGCTGCACGATGCGCCAGGTCTCCTCGACGAGGTCCTGCCGCGCGAAGTGCGTGCGGTCGCCGTTCATGGCCGCGTTGAGCAGGAACTCGTACGCCGTCGGGCTGCTGCCGCCGTCGATGCTGGCGAAGTCGAGGTCGAGGTCGACCAGGCTCGGGCCGGGGGCGTCGACGACGCGCGCCTGCACGCGCAGGCTCGTGCCGGGGTTGGGCCCGATGCGCAGCACGAGCTCGTCGGGCGCAGGCCGGGGCACGTCGCGCGGCACGAAGCCCAGCCACGGGATCTCCTTGAACACGATGCGGATCTCGGTGGCGGTGACCGGCATCTTCTTGCCGGCGCGCAGCACGAACGGCACGCCGCCCCAGCGCCAGTTGTCGATGTAGAGGCGCATGCCCACGAACGTCTCCGTCGTCGAGTCCGCGGCGACGCCCTCGACGTCGTGATAGCTCTCGTACTGGCCGCGCACGACCTCGGCCGGGTCGACCGAGCGCATCGCGAGCATCACGTCGCGCTTGCGGTCGTTGAGCACCTCGGGGTCGTGGCCGGTCGGCACCTCCATCGCGATGAGGCTGATCAGCTGCAGCAGGTGGTTCTGCACGACGTCGCGCATCGCGCCGACGGGGTCGTAGAACTTGCCGCGGCCGTCGACGCCGAACTCCTCGGCCATCGTGATCTGCACCGACGACACGTAGTTGCGGTTCCAGAGCGGCTCGAGGATCACGTTGGCGAACCGCAGGTAGAGGATGTCGTCGACCGACATCTTCCCGAGGAAGTGGTCGATCCGGAACAGCTGCTCCTCGCGCAGGAACGAGGCCATCTCGGCGTTGAGCGCCTTGGCCGACTCGAGGTCGTGGCCGAAGGGCTTCTCGACGACGACGCGCGCGTTGCCGGTGAGACCGGCGTCGGCCAGGCCGCCGACAACTGTGGAGAACAGCGACGGCGGGATCTCGAGGTAGAACAGCGGCGCCTTCGCGTCGCCGAGGGCCTCCGCCACCTTCTGGTAGGTGTCGGCCGCCGAGAAGTCGCCGTGGACGTAGGTGAGGCGGGCGGCGAACCGGCGCAGCACCTCCTCGTCGATGTGCTCGCCCTTGGCCTCGAGCGAGGCTCGCACGCGCTCCATGAGGTGCTCGTGGGTCCAGTCGTCGAAGGCGACGCCCACGACGGGGCAGTCGAGCTTGCCCTTCTTCTCGAGGCGGTAGAGCGCCTGGTAGGTCATCACGCGGGCGAGGTCGCCGGTGATGCCGAAGATGCACAGGACGTCGGAGCGCGCAGTCTGAGCCACCCGCCGATCATGGCACCGCCCCGGGCCCCGTCCTCACCGCATCGGCGTGATCCACGGTGGGTTGGGGACGGCCGGACATCGGGTTAGGCACGTGGACAGGGGGTAGCCCGTCGTCCCATCCGACGACCGAGAGGACACCACCATGTGCGTGAGCTGCGGCTGCGGCGCCCCCAACGACGCCCACGGCGACCAGTCCCACATCACGATGGACCAGATCCAGGCGGCGGCGTCCGCCGCCGGCATCTCCACCCAGGAGGTCGCCGACAACATCAAGGCCGCCGTCTGAGCGACCACAGCACCACGACGGCCTGAGCCTGCGGGCCGCGGCGGTGGCGGCGTCCCTCCAGGACGGGAGCGCGCTGCCGGGCCGCGGCCCGCGCCCAGGGCCGGGCCGCCAACGACGTCGGCCCGGCCCCGGCCCTCCCACCGTCCCCGAGTAACCGCCGACGTGGTTGCAGACCCGGCGCTGGAGGCAACCACGTCGGCGGCTACTCGCGTTCTGGGTGGGGTCAGCCGAAGGCGTCGACGTATGTGCGGTCGAGGGTGATGCCGAGGTCGGCGAAGGCGCGCTTGACGGCGTCGACCATGGCCGGCGGCCCCGCGAGGTAGGCCTCGCTCGACGAGAGATCCTCGTGCTCGCCCGACCCGGCGAGGTCCTCGAGCGCGTGCGTCACGAAGCCGGTGTGCCCGTTCCACTCGGCCTCGGGTGCGACGAGGGCTCCGTGCAGCGTCGCGGTGGGTATGCGGCTGACGAGCTCGAGCAGTTCCTCCCAGCACACCAGCTCGGCCGGGGTAGCGGCTCCGTAGACGACGCGGATGCGCCGGCCTGACCCCGCCGACGCCGGTTCGGCGAGCTGACGCAGCATCGAGAGGATCGCTGAGATGCCGGTGCCGCCCGCAGCGAGCAGCACCGGCCGCTCGCTGCTGCGCAGCCACATGTCGCCGAAGGGCAGCTCGAGGGGGATCGTCGCGCCCACCCCGAGATCGAACAGGGACCTGCTGCCGGGCCCGTCGTACCGCTTGGCGATGAACTGCACCTGGCGGCCGCCCGGCAGGCCCGCGAGCGAGTAGCAGCGCCGGACCCCGGGCGCGGTCTCGAGCACGGCGAACTGCCCCGGGCGGAACTGCGCCACGACGGCGTGGCCGCCGGAGTCGCTGAGCTCGAAGGTGAACCGCGCGATCGACGGCCCCAGGACCTCCGCGTCCACGAGCCGGCCGACGGCGTCGCGCGTCGGACGCACATCCGACGGGCCGTCGTCGACGCGCTGGGGCTTGATGACGACGTCGGAGGTCGGCGTCGTCTGGCAGAGCAGGATCCGTCGACGCCGCTCGTCGCGGGCGTCGACCGCGGGGGCGCCCGCGAAGAGCAGTGAGACGCTGCCGTCGACGAGCGTGGCCTTGCATGTCGAGCAGCTCCCCCAGCCGCACTCGTAAGGCAGCCAGACGCCGGCCCGCCGGGCAGAGGTGAGGATCCGCTCCCCCTCCGGCACCTCGAACGCGACCTCGGTGCCGTCGATGCGGACCTGGTGCGCGCGCAGGCTCTCCGGACCGCTGGTCGCCGGGCTCATGTGCTGCCTCTCGTGATCGTGGACGTGCTCAGGGGCACGGCGCCGCGGGAGAGCCCGCGGCGCCGTGCTGCCCCTGGTCGACGACCGCTACTGGATGGCGGCCGAGAGCACCCGCTCGCGCGCCTGCGCGGCGGCCTCGCGGACGTCGGCCGCGGACAGCGGGACGGGTGCCTTGTCGAACAGCCCGGCGAGGCCGGCGACCGCGGCGTCGACGAGCGGCTCCCACGTCGCCATCCAGCCGCGGACGGTGTCGATGAGGGCAGGGTCCTGCTCGACCGCGTACTGCACGAGCGCCGTTGCCCACGCCTGGTGCCGGGCGGTGTCGCGCTGGAACTCGCTGAGCATGAGCGCGAGGAACTCGTCGCCGTTGGCGACCGCGAGCGAGGCGAGCGAGTCGTTGACCACCGAGTCGATGGCCGGCTTGAGCAGCAGGTCCAGCAGGACGAACGCCTCGCCCCAGTCGTAGACGCCGAGCATCCGCTCGGACACCTCGCGCAGCGGCTGCCACGCCGCGCCTGACTGCCACGGCTCGCGCGCCGTGTCGGTCGCGGCGATCGTGTCGCCGTGCTCGTTGGCGAGAAGCCTGGTCAGGTACGCCAGGCGCTGGATCCGCCGCATCTCGTCGGCCGCCTGGAAGTTCGAGCAGTTGATGATGAACGCCGACGGCGCCATCTGGGCGACGTACAGGCTCGTCATCTGGAGCACGTGCAGCGGGAAGCGCAGCGGCACGAGCAGCTCGGTGAGCGTGCCGACCCAGGCGGCGTCGAGCTTGCCGACGCTGCCCGCCGCCTCGTGGTGGTCGATGAGCAGGTCGAGGTAGGTCTCCCGGTCGTGCTGGGTCGACACGTAGTCGGAGTAAGTCAGCTTCGCGGGGTCGCGGAAGCCCTCCCAGTCCTCGACGTTGAAGGGCGAGCCCTCGCGGTGGGCCAGGTACCACTGGTTGATGGCGGCACCGGGGTCCATCTCGAACGGTGCGGGCTCGCGCCGGAAGTGGTAGTTGAACTTCGCGGCCGTCGCCTCGTACACGCTCGGGCGACGGCGCACCTCGCCGAGGAGGCTCCACGTCTTCGGGGGCTTGCGCGTCGTGACCGCCATGGGTCAGTCCTCCCTCTCCAGGTACCAGACGATCTCGTCGTCCGAGACGGTCATGCGGCCCGCGAAACCGGCGAGCGACGGCTCGAGCTGGTGCAGCGGGAAGCTGCGGCCGACGGCGTCCTCGAGGCTGGCGCGGGTGAGCACGCAGCGCTGCGGTGTGCCGATGCGGATGTAGCCGCCCTGGTCGTCGACGTCGACGTCGACGTCGGGGTTGTCGGTCTCGATGGCGGTGATGACGGCGTCGGCGAGCGCTCCGTCGAGTCCGCGCACGACCGGGCCGACCATCTTCACGTGGGTGGTCATGGTGCTCCTTCGTACGGCTGGGGGGGCGTGCGGCACCGACGTGGCCGGCGCCGCACGCGGTGTCACGGGACCTCGTGACGGAGGTGGTGCCGCTCGCCGTCCTGCGGGATGCCGACTAGGACGTCGGACTCCTCGACGCGGACGGGGTACTCGTAGAGGCGGCACCCCGTGGGGTTGAGACCGTTGCCCGTCGTCAGGTCGAACTCCCAGTTGTGGCCGTGGCAGAGCAGGACGTTGGTGTCGGGGTCCCACTTGCCGTCGGCCAGGAGGATCTCCTGGTGCGGGCACATGCCCTGGTACGCCTTGACTCCGCGGCCGTCGACGAGGTTGACGAGCATGACGTTCTCGCCGTCCACCTCGACGTCGAGGAGGTCGCCCTCCCAGAGGTCGTCGAGCGTCGTCGCCGCGACCCAGCGGATGTCGTCGCTCATGCGTAGACGACCTCGAGCACGTCGAGCGGCGCGGCGCCGAGGCTGGCGAGCGTGGCGTCGTCCGGCTGCACGACTCCGCCCCGCTTCACCTTGAGCGGACGGTCCTGGGCGGCGACGCGCTTGCCCACCGAGTGGTACGCGATCTTCTCCGCGACCACGGGCATGGGGTCGGTGTCGTCGACGAGGGCGAGGACGACGACGAAGTCGCCGTCGACGAAGCCCTGCACGGGGAACATGGCCATGTCTGCTCCTCCCTTCAGGCCGTCTTCGACGCGGTGGCCGTGGCCCACGCGTAGTCGTTGCCGTCGACGCCGCACTCCTCGGGCGAGAGACCCATGTAGGCGAGCGCGCCCTCGATGGTCGGCGGCTGGATGAGGCCGCCGAGGAGCCGGTCGATGATCGAGAGGTGCCCGGCGAACTGCTCCGGCGTCTCCTCGAACACCCACTGGCAGGGCTCGGAGCAGAACGTGTACGTCCGGCCGTCGCGCACCAGCTGGTAGGGCAGCGGGCTGTCGAGGTATCCGGCCGCGTAGCCGGCCGGCGTGCACACCGGGATCTGGCAGCTGTTGCAGACGATGGGGAACGTCTCCGGCAGCGTCAGCTCGGGCCGCCCGGCACGCACGTTGTCACCCATGACGTCCCAGTACTTGCCGAACGAGTCGTTCCAGCCGGGGTACTTCTCCTCGAGCCAGGCGCGCTCCTCGGGGCCGGTGCCGGCCACGGGGTTCCACCAGACGGTGGGACGCCAGAAGTAGACGCCCAGGTGGTAGGCGTGGTGCACCCAGTTCATCTCGTTGAGCAGCTGGTCCCAGTACCAGGGCTTCTCGAGCCCGAAGTCGCGGAACTGGTCGATGAACTGCTTGTTGATGAACTCCTCCATGAACTCCTTGAAGGAGTGGGTCCGGTGCTCGATGGGCGTGTAGTAGTCCATCGAGAGACCCGTCAGGAGCGAGAAGAGCTTCCAGGCGCGCCAGAACATCTTGTCGAGCAGGTTCTGCGCGATCTCGGTCTTGCCCGCCTTGACCAGCACCTTGAGGGTGGGCTCGCCCTGCTGCGCATGGCGGGCCTCGTCGGTCTGGATCGAGGAGATGAGCGCGCCGAAGTCGAGGTCGCCGACCTTCATGGCGTCGGCTGCCATGCCGAGGAACTGCAGGTTGGTGAAGCCGGTCTCGAAGGTGAAGGTCAGCTGGATCGCGGTCGACACCGCGTCGTTGGCGGTGAACATGTCGTCGAAGACGTGCCGCGCGGCGATGATGCCCCACTCGTTGGTGTGGTACGCCTTGTGCGCCCAGTCGAGCCGGGGCTCCTTGTTGAGAGCCTGGTACGGGAAGTACGTCTGCAGCTGGCCGTGCCGCATCTCGTCGAGGGTCCCGTAGGTGGCCATGTTGCGCCACGCCGCCGCCCGGCCGAACCGCGCCATGCGCGCCTCGCCGATGCTCGCCTGGTACTCGGCAACCGCGATCGCGCCGTAGTGCGCGAGGATCGCTGCCTTCCAGCCGGGGTCGAGGTTCTCGAAGATGCTCGAGCGCGACACCACGTTGTTGACGGAGAACAGGCCCTGGTCCTTGCCGGCCTGGTTGTGGACGTACTCGGTGTAGGCGATCTTGTAGGGCTCGTCCCACGTCCACCAGTCCTCGGCAGGGACGCCGAAGCTGTTGGACAGTGCAGGCGGGAAGGCCTCGTCCTCGGTGACGTAGGTGAGGTCCCAGTTCATGTCGCGAGTGAGGTCGTACCACTCGGAGCGTGGCAGCGCAGGCACGTGTGCTCCTCTCTGAGGCGCCGTCTGGGTCGGCTGCTGCGGGGGCTGGGGTCGGCCCCGCAGATGCGTCCGGCGTGGCGTGAAGGATGCGAGCGGGCGCTGCCCGCGGCCTATGCCCTCCCAGGGCCGATCTCCGCCGTGCCGTAGCGGATCCCGGCTACGTCCCCTGTCTCCAGCACGGGCGTCCCGCCCTCGGAACCGGTCTCTGGGCAGAACGGCGTGGAGGTGCTACAGAGGGCGCTCTGACGTGCGAGGAGGCCCAGTGAGCATCGGCAGCGCAGCCCTCGGGACGGCCCCGGCCGACCTGACGCCGGGCGACCACGTGTGCGGCTTCTACTACGGCGAGGAGGAGCGCGACTCGCTGCTGCTCCCCTTTCTGCGGGACGGTTTCGAGGACGGCGCCAAGTGCGTGGCCGTCGTCGACTCGACCGCGCCGGACGAGGTGATCCAACGGATCGGCGGATCGACCAGCAGCGTCGAGTCGGGCCAGCTCGAGTTCTACGACTCCGACTCCACCTACCTGCGCACGGGCTCGTTCGACCCCGACCTCATGATCGAGTTCTGGGAGGGACGGGCGCGCGAGATCACCGACGAGGGCCGGTTCGAGGCCGTTCGGCTGCTCGGCGAGATGTCGTGGCTCGAGCGCGTCCCGCCGCCTCGCGACTCCGTCGTCCGCTACGAGACGTGGGCCGATGAGTTCGTCGTCCGGGCGGGCGCCACCTGCCTGTGCCTGTACGACCTGCGCAAGCTCGGCACAGGCGTGCTCATGGACCTGCTGCGCACGCACCCCAAGCTGATGCTCGGCGGGCTGGTGTTGGAGAACCCGCACCACATGTCGCCCGACGAGTTCGCGGCCGAGGCGTCCTGACCTGCGATGACCGTGACCGCCGGGGTGCCGCGGGCGCGCCGAGCGCGTCCGCCGTCGTCTCCGGCCGCGCATGAGCCGCCGCTCGAGGCCGGGCTGCATGATGCAGCGCTGCGGCAGGAGGTGTCCGACCTCCGCGGACTGCTGGCGCTGTCGCTCCTCATGACCTCGCGCAGCGACGAGGAGGAGATCGTCCACATCGTCGCCACGGCAGTCCCGGCGCTGATCCCCGTGCGGCCCATCGGGATCCAGCTGGTCGACAACCGCAGCCGCTGGGTCGCCATCGCCGGTCCGTGTGCGACCGCCGGCGTCAGGTCGAGCCTGTCGAAGGAGCTGCGCCGGCTGTCCTCCGACGGCGGCGAGGTGCGGGTGCCCGGCGAGAGCTGGGCATGGGCGCTCCCCCTGCGCAGCCTCGGCGACGTGATGGGGCACCTCGTCGTCGTTGCCGACACCGAGCCGTCGCCCACCACCATGCTCATGCTGCGCTCGCTCGCGCAGCAGACAGGCACCGCGCTCGCCAATGCGCGCCTGCATGCGCGCAACCTCGAGGCCAACGCCGAGCTGGCACGGACGGTCGGCGCCCTGCGCTACAAGACCGCCATCCACGAGGCGCTCACCGAGGTGGAGCTCTCGGGCGCCGGGCTCGACGGCATCGTGTCGGCGCTGCACGAGGTGACCGGACGGGCTGCCTGCATCGAGAGCTCCGGGGGCGAGCCGCTGGCTGCGGCCGGCCCCGTAGAGCCATGGGTGCCCACGAGGGACCGGCGCGGCCAGGTGGTGCAGCGCGCGCTCCGGGTCGGCCACCCGATCCGCATCGACGGGCGCCTGCTGACCGCCGCCCGGCCGCGGCCCGACGTCGTCGGCGTCCTGTGGCTCGACGACGCCGATGGCTCGGCGGACGACCAGGAGATCGTCGCGCTGGAGCACGCGCGGACGGTCCTGTCCATCGAGCTCTCGCGGCTGTACGGGCTCGCCGAGACCGAGCTGCGGCTCGGCCGCGACCTCGCGGCCGACCTCGTCGGCGGCGTGGGCGACGACGCCATGCGCCGAGCCCGGGCCCTGGGGTACGACCTGTCGCGGGCGCACGCCGTCGTCGTCGTCGAGCCCGGCAGGCGCGCGGCCGCCGACGACCCGCTCGCGCTGACCGCCCAGTCCGCTGCCCTGCAGCAGCTGCGAGAGCCGGGCGGTCCGCCGGTCCTGCTCCTCCAGCGGGAGTCGGCCGTCGTCGCGGTCGTGCCGGTCGACGTCTCCGACGACGATGCCCCGCTCGAGTCGCTCGCGTCGTCCCTCGGTCCGGCGGCGCGCGTGGCGGTGGGCGGCGCGTGCCACGACCCCGCAGCGCTGCCGACGTCGCTCCGCCAGGCCCAGGTGGCCCTGCGGATCGCGGAGCACGCCGCCTCGGCGTCCCGCGTCGTGCGGTTCGAGCAGCTCGGGGTCTACCGGCTGCTGGCGGAGAGTGCCGACCCCGGCAGCCTCGACGACATGGTCGCGTCATGGCTCGGCCCGCTGGTCGAGCACGACCGCATGCGGGGCAGCGAGCTCGTGCGCACCCTCGCCCGGTTCCTCGACCACGGCGGCAACTACGACGCCACGGCCGACTCGCTGCTGATCGGGCGGACGACAGTGCGCTACCGGCTGCGGCGCATCCGCGAGCTGACCGGCTACGACCTCTCCGACCCTGAGACGCGGTTCCAGCTCCAGCTCGCCGTCCGCGCTCACGCCGCCCGCCAGGCCCTCGGCTGATCAGGCGGGCCAACCCGCGCGACCTCCGGCGCCAGGGCGGGGCAGACTGGGCGGGACGACGACGTGGAGGTGCGGGATGACCGACGACAGCTCGAAGGCGACGAAGCCGGCCCAGCAGGCTGCTGATGACGAGGCCCCGGTCGACGACCAGAAGGCCAAGTTCCTCGCCGCGCTCGAGGCCAAGAAGCACCAGGGCAAGGGCCCGCACGCGCAGAAGCACGAGGGCGGCGGCGGGGGCGGCCATGAGCACGGGGCCGCGGGCGGCAAGCGCGAGTTCCGCCGCAAGTCCGGCGGCTGACAATCCCGATCTGGATGGGTGAGAGGACGCCAGAGCCTCCGCTCACCCATCCAGATCGAGCCCCGACCAGGAATGAGCCGGCGGTCGGAGGGGAAGGACGCCGTCTCGCGCAGGAGGAGGTCCGCATGGGCGGGGCGGCAGCAGACGGCGGCAGCAGGCCGGCTACCGAGGAGGGCCAGCAGCTCGGCTCCGCCGGGGGGCAGGCCGTTGGCAGGACGACCTCAGAGTCGGAGCCTCCGGAGGCCGACTGGCTCGACGCGACCACCTCCGGAGAGGGTTCCGACGCCGCTCGAGGCACCCGCGCAGGCCGCCCGTCCGACGACGTCGAGGCTCAGCGGGACGCGATCCGCCACCAGGAGTGAACGTGACGCCCCCGCTGGTGGACGGTCGACCGTTCTGCGCGACTCCCGGCTCCCTGGCCGACATGATCTGAGCGGGGAGGTTCCCGTGCAGTCGCCGCTCTACCAGCTGCACCAGCCGAGCGTGCCGCGACGCCGCGAGCGCGTCGGCTGGATCGTGGCGGTCGGGCTCTACGCCGCCGTCATCCTCTGGGTGCTCCCCCACGTGGCCGACCCGCAGGCCGCTGTCCCCGCCGTCCCCATGGCCCACGCGCTCTCGTTGTCGGTGGTCACCTCGCTGACGGCACTGGTCCTGCTCCTCGAGGGCCGCCGCACACAGGTGCGCGGCTACGTCCTGCTCGGCGGCACCTTCTCCTCGGTCGCGATCCTGCTGCTCGCGTTCATCCTCGGCTTCCCCGGTGCGCTGCTCCCGCCCCTCGACGGCACCCCGCAGGCGGTGCTGGGCGGCCCGAACACGCCGGTGGCGCTGTTCCTCCTGTGGCACCTGGTCATCACTCTCGGCATCCCGGCCAGCGCCGTCGTCCTCAGCCGCGACGACGACCGGGCGCGCGAGCCCAGGCTGCGCCACGGGATCGTGCCTGGCGTCCTGTGGGGGACGTTGCCCGCACTGGCCATCTCGGCGCTGTGGCTGCTCGTCCCGAGCACCGCGCCGCCGGTCTTCCAGCCGCCCGGCCTCAGCCCGCTCGGCACGCTGATCACGCAGATCACGCTAGTGCTGGCCGTGATCGGCCTCGTGGTCGCGCTGGCGGTATCCCGCGCCTCGAGCGTGCTGTCGCGCTGGCTGCTCGCCATCTGCGTCCTCAACCTCGGCGACTCGCTGCTCAACCTCGGCGCGCTGCGCTACTCCACCGGCTGGTACGCGGCCCGCGCGCTCGGCTTCATCGCGCTGTCGGCGCTGCTCGTCGTCCTCGTGGTGCAGCTGGCGCGCATCGACCGCCGCACCGACCGCGCGGCTACGACAGACCCCCTCACCGGGCTGCGCAACCGCCTGTCCTTCGAGGACGACATCGCGCGTGAGATGGCCCGGGCCGAGCGCTACGACCACCGCATCGCCGTCCTCGTCATCGACCTCGACCGCTTCAAGTCGATCAACGACCAGTACGGGCACTCCGTCGGCGACGCCGTGCTCGTGGAGCTCGCCGACCGGCTGCGCGAGCACGTGCGGGCTGGCGACCTGCTCATCCGCATGGGGGGCGACGAGTTCGTCGTCGTCCTCGTCGACCTCGAGGACGACGCCCAGGCGACGGCCGCGGCCGACCGGATCGTCGAGGCGCTGCGGCGTCCGATCGTCCATCGTGAGCAACGGATCGTCTCGCCGGTGTCGATCGGTGTCGCGACGACGCACTCGTCGGCGACGACGCCTCACGACCTGCTCCTCCAGGCCGACACCGCGATGTTCGCCGCCAAGCGGTGCGGCGGCGACCGTCACGTGCTGCACGTGCCGGCGACGCCGAGGTCCTGAGCTACGACCGCTGCTCGTTGCGCGCCGTCGCGGCGGACAGGACGGTCGCGAACGACGTCCATGCCAGCTCCGGCAGCGCCAGCGCGGCGGCCTTGCGGTCGACGCGGGACGCCGCGAGAGCGAAGCCGGCCCACGTGGCGGCAAGCAGCCCGGCGTCGGCTGTCGCCGCCCAGAGCTTGCGCTCGCCGAAGGCCAACGGCGTGTATGCCGATCGCGGCAGCGTCGCTGCCACCCACCACGCCATCGCGCGCTGCGCCTGCGGCGTGAGGCCGTCCGGCGTCGAGCCCTTCGACACCACCCGCCAGGCGGCTGCCGACGAGGTGACGGCCAGGCCCGACCACACGATCCCGTAGATGGGCGCGGGCGGCGCCCAGTCCGGGGTGGGCAGGCGCGCGAACTCGCTCCGCGACGCCTCCGTTCCGTCGCGGTCGGTACGCCGCCCGGTGAGCGCGACCGACGCTCCCTGGCCGACGAGGTACACACCGAGCAGCCCGAGGGCGGCGAGAGGCTTCTTCATGTCCGACGCTTACCCGCGAAGTCGGCGCGGGAATCAGGTTCGAGCGCCCGAAGTGCGGGTACAGAGGCGGCCGCACCGGACGCCAGAGCGGCGCTCGGACAACCTCTCGGGAGACGCCGTGATCATCCTCGGACTGATCCTGCTGATCCTCGGCCTCGTGCTGAAGATCAGCATTCTCACCACGATCGGAGCGATCCTGCTCGTCGTGGGCCTGATCCTGACCCTGCTGGGTGCAACCGGCCGGGCCGTCGGCGGTCGCAAGACCTGGTACTAGCCCAGGTCCGCGAGTAACAGTGTGAATGTTCGGTTTCGAAGCCTTCAAACCGAACATTCGCACTGTTACTCGAGCAAGGGGACGAGCTACAGGTCGGCGGTGCCGGCGAGCACCGTGACGCTGGAGCCGCCGACCCAGACGTCGCCGTCGACCAGCTCGACGCTCACCCGGCCGTCGCGCGCGAGCGCCGTGCCCTGCCGGGCCGTGTAGCGCTCGGGCATCCGGCCCGAGCCGATCAGCCACTGCCCCAGCGCCGCGTTGAGCGACCCGGTCACGGGATCCTCGGCCAGCGATCCGCCATTGCCCGGGAAGAACGCGCGCACCTCGAGGTCGGCGGGGCCTCCGTCGGGGTGGACGCCGGCGATGCCGACGTCGAGCCCGGCGAGCGCCGACGCATCGGGCTGGACCGAGAGCACGACGCCGGCCGAGCGCAGCAGCAGCGCGCGCCAGCCCGGCCCGTTGTCGCACCACTCGTGAGCGACGACGTCGTCGGGCTCGATGCCGAGTGCCACGACCAGGGCAGCGACGTCGGCGTCGTCGAGCGGGCCGCTGCGCTGCCGCGGCGGCGCCGCGAAGGCCAGCCGGCCGGAATCCTCGTCGCGCCGGATCGCGACGAGCCCGACGCCGCACTCCTGCTGGATCACCTCGCCCTTAGGGACGCCACCCGCCTCGAGCCACGCGTGGCAGGTGCCGAGCGTGGGGTGGCCGGCGAAGGGCAGCTCGCGGCCCGGGCAGAAGATCCGCACCCGGTAGTCGGCCGCGGGATCGGTCGGCGGCAGCACGAAGGTCGCCTCCGACAGGTTCGTCCAGTCGCAGAACGCCTGCATCTGCTCGGTGGTCAGGCCCTCGCTGTCGAGGACCACCGCGACGGGGTTGCCCAGCAGCGGGACGTCGGTGAACACGTCGACCTGGCGGAAGCTGCGCTGCGTCATGCCCGCGATCGTAGGGCGGCGCCGACGCCGGCCGTCAGGGCAGCAGGGCCTCGTCGCCGTAGACGGCGGACACCTCGCTCACGACGACGCGGTGGGCCTCGTACCAGCGCGAGACCTGCCCCTGCGCCTCGCGGTGCTGCGGGTAGCGGGCCAGCATGGCGAGCGACTCCCGGTCCTCGAAGTAGTAGATCGCGTTGTGCACCGTGCCGTCGGCCGACTGCCACGACTCCGTCCGGACGAAGCCCGCGAGGCTCCGGGCGTACGCGCCGATGGCGGCGTCGAGCCGGTGGAACTCGTCGTCGTACCGACCGGGCCGGAATACGAACTGCGCGCAGATCACGAGGCGCCGCCCAGCAGCCGGGACTGCACGACGGCGTCGGGCGTCCCGGCGGTGACCGCTTCGACGATCGCATCGCCCGCGGCGCGAAGGCCGCCGTCGGAGAGCGGCGCGAGGCCGTCGAGGATGAACAGCACGTTCTGAGTCGACGGGTCGAGCCGCGTCCGGACGCACTGCCGCCAGTTCCACCGACGGCAGGTCACGCCGTCGTCGTCGCGCCACACGACCTCGCCGGGGTCGGCGCTCACCACGACCTGCTCGCCGTCGGCGACCGTGTCGAACGGCTCGTCACCGGTGGCGCGCACCAGCCGGGGCGGCCCGGCGTAGCGGTCGAGGTTCTCCCCGCCGACGGGCACGAGGTGCGCCACCGACACCGCGTTGTAGAGATCGGTGAGCCGGTCGATGCGCGGCAGGCCGGCGTCGACCCGGCGGACGAGCGCCTCGACGCTGCTGCGCGCCTGCCTCGGCTTGACGCCGAAGCCGGCGAAAGCCTCGCGCCACGACGCGATCTCCGGCAGCGACTCCGGCGCAGCGCCGGCCAGTCGGGCGCGCACCGACTCCTCCGCACGGACGAGGGCCGCGTCGCTGGCGGCGTCGGTGGGGCCGCCGCGGACGCCGGCCACCACGATGAGAAGCGCGCGGTAGTCAGGGCGCAGCGCCAGGACTGCGTCGTCGATCGTGGCGTCCGCGAGCGCGGGGTGCAGGTCGGGCATCAGGTCTCCCGGGTGAGCGCCGGCTCGTGCACGGCGAGGCTGAAGCGGGCGGGTCTCGCCGACGACGCGTTGCGGTAGGAGTGCTCGGCGCCGCCGTCGAAGCCGGCCGAGTCGCCGGTGCGCAGCACGTGCTCAGTGCCGTCGACCACCAGCACCACGGAGCCGGCCAGCACGTGCAGCAGCTCGCGCGTGCCTGCACGGTGCGGCTCGCTGCGGTAGACGTCGCCGGGCCCGAGGCGCCAGTCCCACAGCTCGGTCACGTCGGGAGGGGTCGTCCCCGCCACCATCACGGCGTAGCCGCCGGCCTCGCTCGACCACATCGACGGGGCATCGCCCGCGCGGTGCACCACGACGGCCGAGGCACCGTCGTCGGCGGCGGCCACAAGCGCGGGAAGCCCGATGCCGAGGGCATCGGACAGCCGCAGCAGCGTCGCGATGCTGGGGTTGGTCGCCCCCTGCTCGATGTTGATCAGCATCCGCCGGCTGACACCCGACCGCTGGGCGAGCTCGTCGAGGGTCCAGCCCCGCTCGGTGCGCCCCGACCGGACGCGGCGCCCGATCGCCTGTGCCACCGCAGCGGCGGCCTCCTCATCGACTGCACCCACGAGTGCAGTATAGTGCACTCACAGTCCGGCGCTCGCCGGTAGATGGGTCTCTCTCAGGCCGCGACGCCCGCGAGGCGGCGGATGGCCGATACGACGACGTCCGGCTCCTCCCACACGACCATGTGGCCCGCGCCCGGCACGCGCTCGAGCGTCGAGCCGGGGATGCCGGCGTGCAGCTCGTCGGTGTGGAACGGCGGCGTCGTCTTGTCGCGGGTGCCGACCATGATCGTGGCCGGCAGGGCGATCGAGCCGAGCTGCGGGTAGCGGTTCTCGTCGACCATCGCCTGCAGCACGGGCACGAGCGGCCCGAAGTCCTGGGCGCGGAACATCCGCAGGAACGCCGCCGCCATCGCGTCGTTGCCCTTGTCGCCCATGAGCGAACGGGCGAAGGGCTTGCCCACGAGGTCCGAGCGCACCAGCCACGGCAGCACCCCGCTGCGGATCAGCGGGATCTGCAGGCGGTTCTGCGCGTTGTCGCGGTTCACGTCGCCCGCGAACGTGGCGAGCAGCAGCGCTCCGCGCAGACGCGACGCAGTATCCGGGTGGTCGAGCAGGAAGCGGATCCCGACGAACCCGCCCATCGAGTGCATGGCGAGCACGGCGTCCTGGACGTCGTAGGTCTCGAGCACCGTCGCGTAGTCGCGTGCCATCGGGGCCGAGCCGATCCCCTCGCTGCCGGGGGTGGAGCGGCCGTGGCCTCGCTGGTCGAAGGCGACGACGCGATGGCCGGCGTCGAGAAGGCGCGCGGCCACGACGTTCCACTCGTTGCGGTCGACGCCGAACCCGTGGGCCAGCACGACAGCGGGGCCGTCGCCCGCGCTCACCGTGAGCAGCTGCCCACCGTCATGGCTCGGGATCAGCCGCTCCTCGCCGGGCACCGGGGCCGAGTACGGATCCATGACCGCACGCTAGGCACCCCTCGGCAGCCCCGATGCAGACTTGCCCCGACCGCCCGGAGCGGGGGACAGGCTTGGCTATTGACATTAGCTAATTGGCTATCTATCGTTCCTGACATGACGACGACCTCCTTCCTCGAGCGGCCCGACGGCCGCATCGGCTTCGACGTCGCGGGCGAGGGCCCGCTCATGGTCCTGGTCCCCGGCATGGGCGACCTGCGCGCCACCTACCGCTTCCTCGCCCCCGGCCTCGTGGCCGCCGGCTACCGCGTCGCGACCGTCGACCTGCGCGGCCACGGCGACAGCAGCACGACGTTCCGCTCGTACGGCGACGTCGAGACCGCCTCGGACATCGCCGCCCTGATCGAGCACCTCGGCGGGCCGGCCGTGGTGGTCGGCAACTCGATGGGCGCGGGCGCTGCGGCGTACCTCGCCGCCGACCGGCCCGAGCTGGTGAGCGGCATCGTGCTCGTCGGCCCGTTCGTCCGCGACGGCGCGGTGTCGGGCTTCCAGAAGCTGCTCATGCGCATCGCCCTGGCGCCGGCGGTGGCCGCGATGACCTGGAAGACCTACCTGCCCAAGCTCTACGCCGGCCGGCGCCCCGACGACCTCGACGCGTACGTCGCCGACGTGATCGCCTCGATCAAGCGCCCCAGTTACGCGAAGGCCTTCTCGGCGACGACGCACCTCAGCCACACGCCCGTGGAGGCACGGCTCGGCGAGGTTCGGGCGCCCGTACTCGTCGCCATGGGCGAGCTCGACCCCGACTTCCCGTCGCCCGCCGACGAGGCGGCGTGGATCGCGCAGCAGACCGGCGGGGAGGTCGTGATGGTCCCCGACGCCGGGCACTACCCGCAGTCGCAGCAGCCCGACGTCGTCCTCGCGGCGATCCGCGACTTCGCTGTGAAGGCGGTGCAGGGTGCCTAGGGCCGGTCTCACGCCCGACCGCGTCGTGAGCGCGGCCTCGGACCTCGCGGACGAGCAGGGCTACAGCCGACTCACCCTCGCCGCGCTCGCCGAGCGGCTCGGCGTCCGCCAGCCGTCGCTCTACAAGCACATCGACTCGCTCGACTCGCTGCAGCGCGGCATCTCGGTGCAGGCCAAGCGCGAGCTCGGCGAGGTGCTCGGACGCGCGGCGGTGGGGCAGTCCGGGCCGGACGCCGTCCGCGCCATCGCCGACGCGTACCGGCGCTGGGTGCTCGAGCACCCCGGCCGCTATGCCGCCACCGTCCGCGCGCCGGATCCCGACGACGAGGACGACCTGCGGGCGAGCGAGGAGGTCGTCGCGATCCTGCTCGACGTGCTCGCCGGCTTCGGGCTTCGCGGCAACGCCGCCATCGACGCCGCCCGCACCCTGCGCTCGGCGCTGCACGGCTACGTGAGCCTCGAGTCCAGCGGCGGCTTCGGCATGCCGCGCGACGTCGACCGCAGCTACCGCTTCCTCATCGACACAGTCATCGCCGGCCTGTCCGCGCGCTGACGCACTCTGCGGGGCTCCGGACGAGCCTCAGGGCTGGAAGATGTCCTCGATCTTGCGGCCGAACAGCTCGGCGATCTTGAAGGCCAGCGGCAGGCTCGGATCGAACTTTCCGGTCTCGAGCGCGTTGATGGTCTGACGCGACACGTCGAGCTCGTCGGCGAGCTGCGCCTGGCTCCAGCCCCGCTCGGCGCGCAGCTCGCGCAAGCAGTTGTTCACCGGGAGCCGCGCGAGTCGAGGATCGCCAGAACGCCCCAGGTGAGCATGCCCGCGCCGTAGATGATCCAGGGCGCCAGGGTCATGCTCAGCCCGGCGAACGACAACAGACCCAGGGTGACCGACACCCCGACCATGGCGGCGAACGCCGCCGCCAGCTGCCGGAGCAGGAGCTGGCGCTGGTACTCGTCGACGCGCTGCACGTGGCGCCACACGACGACGACGAGCCAGAGGGTCGGGATCAGGGGCAGCAGCGCCCACACGTAGCGCTGCCACCCGGGTCCCGACAGATCGCCCCAGGCGATGACGGCACCGATGACCAGGACGTAGGCAACAATCCCGACGGCGAACTCGCGGGCATAGGCGCGGGCCCGGGCCCGGTCACCGCGGGAGTACGTGGTGTCAAGTTTGCTTGTCATGCGACGAGCATGCGCCGCGTCCCCTCGTGTGTCAAGTCTCCTTGACACCCTCCTCCCGCGGCGACGAGGCCTACGGCGGGCCTCAGGCCAGGATGCGGCGGCGCCGGGCCGTCGACCAGCGCAGCATGAGCTGGGGCGCGAGGAGCACCCGCTCCCCCGTGGCGGGCGCTCCTGCCGCCAGTTCGGCGGCCAGCGCAGCGGCGGCGGCACCGAGCAGCTGGCGCGGCTCGACCACCATCGACACCTCGAGATCGATGCCGGTCTGCTCGCCGCCGATGCCGAGCAGGCCCACGTCGTCACCGGCCATGAGCCCCTGCAGCTGAAGGGCACGAGCTGCCCCGCGCACGAGCCGGTCGGACGTGCACAGCAGCGCGTCGGGCGGGCTGGGATCCGCCAGTACCGTCGCGGCCGCTCGGGCAGCGTCGTCCGAGCCGGCGCCGGCTACGGCGACGTGTCGGACGACGCGCACCCGCCCGCCGCCAGCCCACGCCGCAGACTCCACGAGACGGGCAAGGGCGTCGCCGCCGGCACCGGCGTCCGACAGCACGGCCACCTGCCGGTACCGCGCGGCCGCCAGGTGCCCAGCAGCCAGCGACGCGGCAGCCGCAAGGTCGACGAAGGCGCCGGGCACCCCTGGCACCTCGGCGCATACCGCGACGACGGGCAGCGGAAGGGCAGGCGGACGTGGGAGACGGGTGTGGGCGAGGACGACAGCAGCATCGACCCGCCCCGCGAGATCGGCGAGCAGGCTCGCGTCGAACTCCGCCTCCTGCGGGACGAGGTGCAGCGAGCAGTCGAGGCCGGCGCCGGCCAGCGTGGAGCACACACCGTCGAGCACCTCGGCTCCGCTGGAGAGCAGGGGCCCGCGGACGACGAAGGCGACGGCCCCATGGCGCCCCGAGGCCAGGCGCGCGGCCGTCGCCGACGGCCGGTACTCGAGGCGGCGGGCTGCCTCCTCGACCCGGAGCCGCGTGCGAGGCGACACCCCGGCGCCCGCATGGAGCGCGCGGGAGACGGTCGCGGTCGAGACGCCCGCGGCTGCTGCGACATCGCGGATGGTCGCGGCCATGGCGGTCGGGCCCGGCTCCCCGCTCAGCGGATCGCCTGGCCCTCCTCGTCGAAGAAGTAGAGGGCCGACGCGTCGACGTGCAGCCGCAGCGACGCCCCGTTCGGGACGCGGACCGCCGGGACGAGCCGGGCGCACATCACGGTCGAGCCGGCCTTGGCCAGGATCGACTCCTCCTCGTCGCCGGCCTGGGCGCGGTCGCGCACGTCGGCGTCGGACGCCGTCTCCACCGGGGCCACGAAGTGCACGAGGGTCTCGGAGCCGAGCATCTCGACGACGTCGGCGGTGATCACCAGCGAGTGCGGGTCGTCGTCGCTCGACGCCACCGACAGCGCCTCGGGCCGCATCCCGACCACCAGCGGGCCCGAGGGGTAGCCGCGGAGACGCTCGTTCGCGGCCACCACCTCGGCGTCGATCTCGACGATCTGCTCGCCGAACCGGATGCGCGCGCGACCGTCGGCGTCGCGGTCGATCACGGACTTGAACAGGTTCATCTTCGGGCTGCCGATGAACCCCGCGACGAAGACGTTCGCCGGCCGGTCGTAGAGCTCCTGCGGCGAGGCGCACTGCATGAGGCGGCCGTTCTTCATCACCGCGACGCGGTCACCCATCGTCATCGCCTCGACCTGGTCGTGCGTGACGTAGAGGGTCGTGACGCCGAGCTGGTGCTGGATCGCGGCGATCTCGGCGCGCATCTGCACACGCAGCTTCGCGTCGAGGTTCGACAGCGGCTCGTCCATGAGGAAGACCTGCGGCTCGCGGACGATCGCGCGGCCCATGGCGACGCGCTGGCGCTGGCCGCCGGAGAGGTTCTTCGGCACCCGGTCGAGCAGCGCGGTGAGGGAGAGGCGCTCGGCTGCGGTCTCCACCCGGCGCCGGATCTCCTCCTTGGGCATCTTCATCATCCGCAGCGCGAAGCCCATGTTCTCGGCCACCGTCATGTGCGGGTACAGCGCGTAGTCCTGGAAGACCATCGCGATGTCGCGCTCCTGCGGGCTCTTGCCGTTGACGACGTCTCCGCCGATGAGCAGGCGCCCGCCGGTGATCTCCTCGAGGCCCGCGGTCATGCGCAGCGCCGTGGACTTGCCGCACCCCGAGGGGCCGACGAAGACCATGAACTCGCCGTCGTTGACCTCGAGGTCGAACCCGGGGATCGCCTCGGTGCCGTCCGGGTAGACCTTGCGCATCTTGTCGTAGGTGATCGTGGACACGATGGACTCCTGTCAGCCCTTGAGACCGGACGAAGCGACGCTCTGGACGAACCAGCGCTGGAAGAGCAGGAAGACGATGACGACGGGCAGCACCAGCAGGACGCCGAAGGCGAAGATCTGGCCCCAGTCGGTCGGTGGCTCGGCCTTGAACACCGAGATGGCGAGCGGCAGCGGCCGGTACTGCGGCTGGTCGACGACCATGACCGGGAAGAGGAACGACGACCACGCCGCCAGGAACGTCAGGATCGTGACGGAGGCGAACACCGGCTTGGACATCGGCGCGATGATGAGGAAGAAGGTCTTCCACGGCCCCGCGCCGTCGATCCTCGCAGCCTCCTGGATCTGCCTCGGGATACCGATGAAGAACGTGTAGAAGAGGTAGATCGAGAAGGCGTTGGCGACGAACGGGATGAACTGCACGAAGTAGGTGTTCCGGTAGTCGTTGAGCATGTAGAAGAGCGGCACCGCGATCGCCTCGAACGGCAGGATCACGATGAGCACCACGATGCTCAGCGCCAGGTTGCGGCCCTTCCACTGAAGACGGGCGAGTGCGTAGCCGGCGAGCGAGTTGATGATGAGCCCGCCCACGACGATGACGACGCTGACGATCGTCGACGTCAGGTAGAAGTTTGCGAAGTAGCCCGTCGAAGGGCTGTCGAACCGGGCGAAGACGCCGCGGTAGTTGTCGAGGCTGAGGTCCTTGGGGACGAACCCGCTCAGGCCGTCGAGCACCTCGGCCGACGGCTTGAACGAGCCGATGACCATGTACGCGATCGGCGCGAAGAAGAGCGCCGCCACGATGAGCAGCACCGCGTAGTCGAGCACCTTGCGCGCGGGGCCGCCGCCAAGGCGGCCCACCTTCTTGCTGGGGTCGGTCGCGATCCCGATGACGGCCTTGCGGTAGGCCGCCGCGTCCTCAGCTGCGATCTCGCTCATGAGATCTCGCTCTCCTGCCGCAGCACGCGGCGCTGGATGAGGGTGATGACGATGACGATGCAGACGAAGACGACCGTCATCGCTGCGCCCTTGCCGACGTTGTTGGAGATGAACGCCGTGGTGACGGCCTGGTACATGACCGTCGACGTCGCGTTGTCCGGGCCGCCCTGAGTCATGATGTAGACCTGGTCGAAGAGCCGGAGCGAGAAGATCGTCGTGATCATGACGACGAAGATCAGGGTGTTGCGCAGACCCGGCACGGTCACGTTGAGGAACTGCTGCCACTTGCCGGCCTTGTCGATCGAGGCCGCCTCGTAGAGGCTTGTCGGGATGCCCTGCAGGCCGGCCAGGATGATCACCATCTGGAAGCCGACGCCGGCCCAGATCGACATGATCGCGACCGAGAGCAGCGCGAGCTTGGGATCGCCCAGCCAGTCGTACGGGCCGAGATGCCCGAAGCTCACCGTGTTGATGAAGCCGTTGAGCATGCCGAGCTCGTCGCGCGAGTAGATCAGCGTCCAGACGACGGCGACGAGCGCCATCGGGAACACGACCGGCATGAAGAAGAAGGTGCGGAAGACCGCCATGCCGCGCAGCGGCCGGTTGAGCAGCAGAGCCAGCGCGAGCGCCAGGCCCGTCTGTACCGGCACCACGAAGAGCGCGAACAGGAAGTTGTTGATCAGGCTGCGGTAGAACACCGCGCTCAGGTCGGGGTCGAACAGGATGCGTCGGTACTGCTCGAGCCCCATCCAGGTCGACGGCCTCGGCGAGTCCAGCCTCACGTTGTGGAGCGAGAGCCAGAACGCCATCACGAACGGGATGACCACGAACGCGGCGAGCAGGAGCATCGCCGGCGAGATCATGAGCAGCGCGGAGCGCGTCTCCTTGAGCGGCTTCTCGGGCGGCGGCTCGGACACCGAGCCCGCCGCCGCCGTCTCCAGCGTCGCGGCCATGGCCACGCTCCTTCCGGCGATGACTGGGGTGGAGGAGCCTGCGGCGGCGCCGGGGTCGTCCGGCGCCGCCGCAGGGCTGGTGGCTACGACTGGTAGCCGTCGTTGTCCGCGTAGTCGAGGTCGATCGCCTTGGCCGCCTTGTCGAGCTCGGCCTGGGCGTCGGCACCCTTCCAGATGTTCCAGAAAGCCTGCGAGTACTTGTCGTTGATGACCGGCCACGCGGGGCTGATCGTGCGGGGCACGGTCACGCAGTCCTGGGTGGGCGGGTTGCTGCCGCAGCTCTTGGCGAGCTGGTCGGCGTACAGGGCGAGCGGGCCGCCCTGCTTGTAGTTGGCGCTGGCTGCGATGGCCGACTCCGTGCCGGGGACGGCGCCGTTGGCGTCGGTCACGGCCGTGATCTGGGCGTCGGCCACGACGAAGTCGAGGAACTTGCCCGCGGCCGGGAGGTTCTGCGAGCCGGCCGAGGCCGCCCAGCTGTGGGAGCCCTGGCCGCTCTTGGTGCCGATGCCGAAGTTGGGCAGGGGGATCAGGACGAGGTCGTCGCCGAGCGCCTTGCTGTAGTCCGGGTAGCACCAGTGGCCGCACCACGAGAGCGCGACGCGCTTGCCCGTGAACGCCTTGTCGTCGGTGTTGGGGTCGGTGAGCGCGCGCATCTTCGAGAAGTCGGTGAGCGCGGTAGCCACAGCGGGTGCGTTCAGGTTGCCGTTGGCCGAGCCGTCGTTGACCAGCGGGAAGCCGGCCCCGTTGACGATGGGGGTGAAGGCGTAGCCGGGCCAGGTGCCGGCGTAGTTCTCCTTGATGTCGAGACCCTTGCCGCCCTTGAGGGTGCCGGCGACCTTGGTCACGACGTCGTAGAACTCCTGAGCGGACCAGGCGGCGTCGATCGTCGTCGGGATGTCCGTGACACCGGCGGCGCTGAGGAGGGCCTTGTTGCCCCACAGGCCCAGCCCGGAGTCGTACTGCGAGACCGAGTACCGCTTGCCGTCGCCGGGGTAGGTGCCGAGGGCCTTGAGCGACGGGAGCTGCGCGTCGAGCGCCTCCTGCGAGACGACGCCCTCCAGCGGGGCGAGCTTCTGCGCGTAGACCAAGGCGCCGAGGGTCTCGCCATCGAACTCGAACGCGTCGGGCAGCTTGTCGACCGGCGTCGTGGCGATCGTCTGGCCGTAGGTGGCCTGCGGGAGCAGGGTCAGCTCGACCTTGATCTTGCTCTGGCTGGAGTTGAACTCGGCCACGGCGTCCTGCACGGCCTTGACCTCGCCGGGCTGTCCCTGCTGGGCCCAGACCTTGATGGTGCCCGAGGGCTCCTCGGTGCTCGAGGGCGCCGCGGACGACGTGGTGCTGCCGCCGCCGCTGGAACCGCAGGCGGCGAGGACGAGCGCGGCGGCGGCGGCCACGCCGCCGAACGCGAGGCGCCGGGATCGGGAGGCGGCGGAGCGCCTGATGCTGGTGGTCACTCGTGCTCCTTGCTCGGCCGGCTCGCGCTGGGGTGGGCCGGCGGTGGACTCCGCCCGGGGTGCTGGGTCGGGCGGAGGAGGGAGGGAGGCGCGGAACGCCCGGTGGTGGAGCTGACGATCGTCGACGCGCGTCGATGAAGGGAGTAAAGCGATGGACCGCCATCGATGTCAACGGTTCCGCGTCACGGATCTGTAACGCGGGTGGACCCCGGGCGCCCCTCCGCATCCGTCCCGCTCGACGCGCTGTGCCATCATCGCGACGACCGGCCGCAGGGCCGACCCGCACCCGAGGAGCGCCATGGCTACCCGTGCCGACGTCGCCCGGCTCGCTGGCGTGTCCGCCAGCACGGTGACGTATGCGCTCACGGGCTCGCGCCCCATCTCCGAGGAGACGCGCCAGCGGATCCACGCCGCGATGGAGGAGCTCGGCTACACGCCCAACGCTATGGCGGCCGGCCTCGCGGGAGGGCGGAGCCGGATCGTGGCGCTGCTGTTCCCCGCCGGCGAGCGCGGCATGTCCAACACCGACCTGCGCTACGTCATCGGCGCCGCGAACGCGGCCCGCGAGCTCGGGTACCACCTGCTCGCGTGGCCGACTGCGGGGCGCGACCTCGACGACGTCACTCAGCTGTCGCGCGCGGGCATGGTGGACGGCGTGATCCTCATGGAGGTGCGTCTCGAGGACGAGCGGGTCGAGGCGCTCAAGAGGGCCGGGATCCCCTTCTCGCTGATCGGCAGAACTGCTGATACCAGCGGACTTACGTACGCCGACGCCGACTTCGACGCCATCTCGTCGCTCGCCATCGACTACCTCCAGGGGCTCGGCCACGAGACCGTCGCGTTCCTCAACGGGCCGGAGCGCCTGACCCGTGCCCAGTACGGCGCGACCCTGCGCGTGGAGTCCGGCTTCCTGGCCGCAGCGTCAGCGCGCGGCGTGGCCGCGACGGCCTTCGCTTGCGAGCACACGGTGGCCGCGGGCCGCGAGGCGCTCGCCAGCATCGTCAAGGCGGAGCCCGACGTCACGGCGATCGTCGCGATGAACGAGGAGGCGACGGTCGGCCTCGTGCAGGCGGCACAGGCGCGCGGCCTGGAGATCCCGCGCGACCTGTCGGTGCTGTCGCTCGCGTCGTCGTCGAGCTTCGCCGAGGTGACCTGGCCGCCGCTCACCACGATCAGCCCACCCGCCGAGGCCATCGGAGGGGCCGCGGCCCGCGCGCTCATCCGCGCACTGGGCCACACCGAGGTGGAGCCCGACCCACAGCTGTGGGCCGGCGACCTCGTCGAGCGGGCGAGCACCGGCCCGGTGCGCCGCCGTCGTCGCCGCTAGTCCCGAACTCCGCCCCGTAACCGTTGACGGCACCCGGACGCCGCTCTATCGTCGACGCGCGTCGATCCAAGGAGCAGCTCCGTGCCGCCTACCCCGTCCCGCCCCGTCGCCCCCCAGAGCGCCACGGCCTGGTGGCGCGATGCGGTGATCTACCAGATCTACCCCCGCAGCTTCGCCGACGGGAACGGCGACGGCGTCGGTGACATCGCTGGCATCCGCAGCCGGCTCGCGCATGTCGCAGGGCTCGGTGTCGACGCGGTCTGGATCTCCCCCTGGTACGCCTCCCCCATGGCCGACCACGGCTACGACGTGGCCGACTACCGCGCCATCGACCCCGTGTTCGGCGACCTCGCCGAGGCCGAGCAGCTCATCGGGGAGGCGCACGGGCTCGGGCTGCGGGTGATCCTCGACCTCGTGGCCAACCACACCTCCGACCAGCACCTGTGGTTCCGCGAGGCGCTGGCGGCGGGACCGGGATCGCCGGAGCGCGAGCGCTACCACTTCCGCGACGGCAGCGGCCCCGACGGCTCGCTGCCCCCCAACGACTGGATCAGCGCGTTCGGCGGCGGCGCCTGGACCCGCACGGTGGACGCCGACGGGACCCCGGGCCAGTGGTACCTGCACCTGTTCGCCCCCGAGCAGCCCGACCTCAACTGGGACAACCCCGAGGTACGCAGCGAGTTCGACTCGATCCTGCGCTTCTGGTTCGACCTCGGCGTGGACGGCCTGCGCATCGACGTCGCTGCCGGCTTCGCGAAGGCTGCGGGGCTCCCCGACTTCGGCCCGCAGGCCGCCGGCGGCTTCTACCCCGTGCGCTGGACAGGCTGCCCGTTCTGGGACGTCGACGGCGTGCACGAGATCTACCGTGCCTTCCGCAAGATCGCCGACAGCTACGCCGACCCCCGGGTCTTCGTCGGCGAGGTGGTGGTCAACGGGCCGCAGCGGCTGGCGCGCTACCTGCGCGAGGACGAGCTGCACACCGCGTTCAACCTCGACTTCCTCAAGTCACCGTGGGATGCCGCCGCCCTCCGCGATGTCGTCGACGGCACGCTCGAGGCGCTCGCAGACGTCGGCGCCCCTGCCACCTGGGTTCTGTCGAGCCATGACGAGACCCGTCACGTGACGCGCTACGGCCAGGAGCAGCCGGCTCCCGGTCAGCCCTCGCTGCCTGCCGACGCGCCCGCCGACCTCGCCCTTGGCACGCGACGTGCACGGGCAGCGGTGCTGCTCATGCTGGCGCTGCCCGGGAGCGCCTACCTCTTCCAGGGCGAGGAGCTCGGCCTCCCCGAGGTCGCCGACCTCCCGATCGGGCTGCTGCAGGACCCGGCTTTCGCCCGTTCCGGCGGGACGGTCCGTGGCCGTGACGGATGCCGCGTGCCGCTGCCGTGGGAGGGGGACGAGCCGCCGTACGGCTTCTCGACCACCCCCTCCACCTGGCTGCCCCAGCCCGTCGGGTGGGCTGCACGCACGGCAGCCGCGCAGGAGGGCGATCCGTCGTCGATGCTCTCGCTCTACCGCGAAGCCCTCCGGCTCCGCCGCGAGCTCGAGCTCTCCGCGGGAGGCCTGCACTGGATCGAGGGATCCGACGTCCTGCACTTCGAGCGCGGCAACGGCGTGCGCTGCCTGGTGAACTTCGGCACGGAGGCGGTCGCGGTGCCTGGGCGCGCGCTGCTCGTCAGCGACCCGTTCTTCGACGGCATGCTTCCGGCCGACACCGCCTGCTGGTACCTGCCGGGCTGATCGGAGTCACACCGCGGGCAGGGTCTTGGCGACGTCGGCGACGAAGGCGCAGCCGTCGAAGTCGGGGATGACGCTCCAGCCGAGGCGGACGATGACTGCCTTCTTCGACGGGATCATCGCGACGACCTGGCCGTAGTGGCCCTCCATGAGCAGCGCGTCCTTCGGGTAGTCCGGGGTCGCGGCGCACTCGCCGCCGTCGGGCTCGCCGGGGATCCACGTCTGCGCGCCGTAGCCGTGGCCCTCGCCGGTGGGCATGGCCGGTGTGCCCGCCAGCTTCCACCAGCCGGCGGGGATGATCTGCTTCCCCTCCCAGCGGCCGTCGTCGAGCATGAGCTGCCCGAGCTTCGCCCAGTCGGACGTGCTGGCCCACAGGTACGACGACCCGACCCACGTGCCCGACGCATCCGTAGACAGCGTCGCGGTCGAGATGCCAAGCGGCTCGAACAGCTGCGTGTAGGCGTAGTCGACATACTCCTGGTCGCTGCCGAACTGCGCCCTCACCACGGCCGCGAGGATGTTCGTCGATGCGCTCAGGTACTCCCAGTACGTGGCGGGCTGGTGGTCGAGCGGGTGCTGCGCGGCCCAGCCCGACATGTCGTCCTCGCCGTAGAGCATCTGCACGACGTCGCCGGTGGGGCCGTAGCCCTCGCCGAGGGCGAGGCCGCTGCGCATGAACATGAGGTCGGCGATGGTGATGGCCTTGCGGTCGTCGGCCTTCCACTCCTCGACCCACGACGGCGCACGGCCGGCGGGGAAGGCGTCGACCACCGGCGTCTCGATATCGACGCCCGCCTCGGTGAGCTTCTTGTAGGCGAGCATCCCGGTGACGGTCTTGGTCATGGACCAGCCGAGCAGCGCGGTGTTGTCCTTGATGCCGACGCCGTTCTGCAGGAGCACGAGCTTGCCGTCCTGCACGACTGCGACCCCGCGCGCGGCGAGACCCATGGGGTCGTCGGACCCGACGAAGGCGTCGTCGACGACCTTGGCCAGCGCGGTGGCGTCGACGCCGGCCGCCGTCGACGTGCCCTGGCCGGCGGGCCAGGCCGCGTCGTCCTTCGGCAGCGGGACGTACGGCTTCGCCGTCGGGTCCGCCGGGGCGTCGAGCACGCAGCCACGCTGGCTCTGCAGCGCCGAGGTGCGCGCGAACATGCCGAGGAACTTCGAGGTGACAGTGCGGTTGGTGTCGTCGACCTCGGTGGAGACCACGGAGAGGATCGGGCTCTGCGGCGTCACGTCGCTGGCGACGAGCTCGTCGGTCGGCAGGTCGCGGCCGGAGACGTACTTGGCACTGCACACGGTCTGCGCGACGACGCCGGCGGCGTTCGACGGGATGTGGAACCACAGCAGGACGCCGACGGCGGCGACGAGCAGCACGCCGACGAGCACGGCGATCGCGATCAGGATCCGCTTGACCCAGCGCACGTGAGACCCCACCTCCGGTGCGCCGCGGTGCCGGGGACGGCCCGGACGGGACCGCGCGACGCTGCCCGGCCGCTCCGCACGCTACTCCTGCGCACCGCGCACAGCGCTGACTCGGCAGCGCGGCGGTCCGCCCCTGCGCAGTAGCGTCGCGCCGTGGCGGAGCTGCTGGTCGGGTACGGCGCGATGCCGGCGCACGACCTGCTGCGCGCGGTCGCCGCGTGCTTCCACGGCATCGAGCCCGATCGCGTCGTACTCGGCCACACGTGTGCGCGCTGCGGCAGCGACGAGCACGGCAGGCCCGTACTGATCGCCTCGTCGTCGGTCCGGGAGCCCGCGCACGTGAGCCTGGCGCGCTCTCCGACGCTGTCGATCGCAGCCGTCACCGATGCCGGCAGGGTCGGCGTCGACCTCGAGGCGGAGGGCGCCGCCGACTTCGTCGGGTTCGCCGACGTCGCGATGCACCCCGACGAGAAGCGCCGCGCCGACGTCGAGCCGACGCAGCTGTGGGTCCGGAAGGAGGCGCTCCTCAAGGCATCCGGGCTGGGCCTGGCGATCGACCCCCGCGAGGTCCTCGCCCTGGGCCCCGGCCCTCTCTCGCTGCCTGCAGTTGGAGGAGCCCACCGACGAGGTTGGTTGTACGACCTCGAAGTGCCCGGGCATCGCGCCTCGGTCGCGGTCATCGCGGCCGATCCGACGGATCTGGACGGGCTCGTGCCGACGGTCAGCCGTTGGTAGCAGGGAGATCGGGCAGCGGACGTCGACGGAGCCAGGAGTCGAACAGCTCGTCGAGCTCCTCGCCGACGATCTCAGCCGTCAGCGCCTCGAGCATCGGCGTCGTCACCGAGCCGTAGCAGTGCCGCTCGACCCACGTCCGGAGCAGCTCGAAGAAGCGGGCGTCGCCGATCGTGAGGCGCAGCGCGTGCAGCAGCAGAGCTCCACGCTTGTAGACGCGGTCGTCGAACATGAGGTCGGGCCCCGGATCGCCCAGCAGGAGGTCCTGCGGCTTGGCCGACAGCCTCTTCCAGTGCGACCGCGCGTGCTCGTCGGCGCTCTTGCCGCCGCTCTCCTCCGACCAGAGCCACTCGCAGTAGCAGGCGAAGCCCTCGTGCAGCCAGATGTCGCGCCACGACGACGCGGTGACGGCGTTGCCGAACCACTGATGCGACAGCTCGTGCGCGACGAGGCGGACGTTGTCCCAGTCAGAGGTGAGGAAGTTCGATCCGAACGTCGACATCCCCTGCGCCTCAAGGGGGATGTCGAGGCGGTCGTCAGTGATGACGACCGTGTAGCCGGCGAAGGGGTACGGCCCGAAGAGGCGGGAGAAGAAGGCGAGCATCTCCGGCTGGCGCCCGAAGGCGGAGTCGTAGCGCCGCAGGTGAGCAGGCGGCAGCACCGCCGTCATGGGGACGGGAGAGCCGGCCACGGAGTGCACGAGGTAGCGGCCGATCTGCACGGTGGCGAGGTAGGTCGCCATGGGCTCGCGCTGCTCGTAGATCCACGTGGTCGTCGACGCGGAGCGCCACTGGCTGGTGCAGACCCCGTTGGCGATGACGTGGTACCCGTTCGGAGCGGTGAGCTCGATCCGGTAGGTGGCCTTGTCGTCCGGCCGGTCGTTGCACGGGAACCACGACGGCGCGCCGTTGGTCTGGCCCGCCACCAGGACGCCGTCCTCGAGCTCCTCCCAGCCGCACTCGTCGTCGCCGTCGGGCACGGGCCGGGGGCGGCCGGCGTAGGCGACGGAGACGCGGAAGGCTGCACCGGCCTTGATGGGGTGCCGCGGCTTCACCACCAGGTGATCCGGCTTGGCGACGTAGCGCGCGGCCGCTCCGTCGACCGTCACCTTCGTGACGCGCAGGCCCGACAGGTCGAGGCGCAGCTCCCTGAGGTCCGACGACGCACCGGCCGAGATCACGGCCTTGCCCCGGAGGTGGTTGGAGTCGACGTCGTAGGACAGCGAGAGGTCGTAGTGGGCGACGGCGTAGGAGCGGTCGCCCCGGTGAGGGAAGTACTCGGTCCGCTTCACTCGCCGTCCTCGCCCATGGTCTGCTGCCACGGCCCGATCGGGTTGCCGATCCACCGCGTCTTGTCGGGCACCGACTCGCCGCGCATGACGAGGGACACCGGGCCCACCGTTGCATGCCGGCCCAGCGTCGCCGCCGGGAGGATCACGCTGTTGGGGCCCAGCGTCGACCCGGTCCGCAGCGTGACGACGTCCATGCTGAGCACCCTGTCGTGGAACAGGTGCGTCTGCACGACGCAGCCCTGGTTCACCGTCGCCCCCGCTTGCAGATGGATGAGATCGGCCTCCGGCAGCCAGTACGTCTCGCACCACACGCCACGGCCGATGCGGGCGCCGAGGGAGCGCAGCCAGAGGTTCAGGACGGGCGTGCCCGTGGCGGGCCGGGCGAACCAGGGAGCGGCGACAGCCTCGACGAAGGTGTCGGCGAGCTCGTTGCGCCACACGAACGAGCTCCACAGCGGGTGGTCGCCGACGCGCAGCCGGCCCACCAGCACCCACTTGGCCAGGGTGGTCACGCCCGCGGCCGCCGTGGCGGCGGCGATCACGACGAGCCCGCTCACGAGCGCGGCAGCAGCCCACCCGCGGGCGTCCGCGAGGGCGAGCAGCGCCGCGACGACGCCGAGCCCGATCGCCATGCCGACCGCCACGGGGATCAACCGGCACAGCTCGACGAGCGAGCGCGCGACGACGAGGCGGCGCGGCGGGTCGTAGGTGCGGCTGCGGTCGACCTTCTGCTCGACCCGGCGCAGCTTGGTCGGCGGGCTCCCGAGCCACGACGTCCCCGCCTTGGCCTTGGTGCGTCGCGGGGCCGCGGAGAGCACGGCGACCAGCCCCCGCTTGGGGACCTTGCGGCCCGGGGCGGTCATCCCGGAGTTGCCGACGAAGGCGTGCTTGCCGATGACGACGTGCTCCACGCGGAGCCATCCGCCGCCGAGCTCGTAGCCGCCCAGCAGCGTGTCGTCGGCCAGGAACGCGCCCTCGCGCACGGCGGTGAGCTTCGGGATCAGCAGCACCGTCGACGCCTCCACGCCGGGCCCGATGTCGGCGCCGAGCGCACGCAGCCACGCCGGCGTCGCCGAGCTCGAGTACAGGGGGAACAGCCACGTCCGCGCCTCGTCGAGGACGCGCAGCGTCGCCCAGGCCTGCCAGGCCCGGAGGCTGTGGACCGGGTGCGCGCCGGGCGCGAGCCCGAGCGAGAGGAGCCGGACAGCCAGCCAGATGAGCAGCGCCAGAACGACGAGGCCCACGACCGTCGCCAGCGGGACGAGGGCGAGCGCGCGCGGCACCGCTGCCGCCACCGAGCCCGCGTCGCGCAGCCACGGCGACACGGCGGCGACCGCCGCGAGGATCGCCACGGCCGGCAGCGACGCGATGAGGACGGCGACGGCGCCGTACCCGAGCACCCAGACGGGCCGGTTGCGCGGCCGCTCGTCCCAGGGGCCGCGCGCCGCCTTGCGTGGACGCGCGGGTGCGCCGGCCCACAGCTCGCCTGCGGGCACCTCGTCGAAGACCGCAGAGCCGGGGGCGATCTCCGCACCCTCCCCCACGACCGCGCCGGGCCCGAGGGTGCTGCGCATGCCGATGCGGGCGTCACGACCGACGACGACGGCGCCGACGTGCAGCACGTCGCCGTCGAGCCAGTGGCCGGAGAGGTCGACCTCGGGCTCCACCGAGCACCCGTCGCCGAGGACGAGGTGGCCGGTGACGGGCGGAATCGAGTGGAGATCGACGTGACGGCCCACCTGGCAGCCGAGCAGGCGGGCGTACACGCGCATCAGCGGTGCACCGGCGAGGTTGGCGGCGCCGAGCTCCTCGGCCAGCCGCTCCGCGAGCCACACCCGCACGTGGACAGCGCCGCCGCGCGGGTGCTCGCCCGGCCCCACCCCGAGCAGCACGAGCCGGGCGCCGACGGCGGTGAGCAGCATGCGTCCGGGTGCGGACACGAGCAGCAGCCACCCGAGGACGATCGCGGGCCAGGGTGCCGTCGGGAGCCAGGCGATGCCGAGCAGGCTCCCCGCCGCTGTGCTTGCGAGCGCCGTCCAGACCAGCCAGCGCAGGCCGGTGATGGTCCGCAGCGGGATGGTGAGGAGGACCTGCACGATCTGCGATGCCAGCGGCACGGGGTTGACGGTGCGATCGATGTAGGCGGCCGGTGTGCCGAGGTCGTCGAGCGCCGCCGCGAGGTCGCCGATGCGCGGATGGTCGTAGACGTCGGCCACGGTCACCTCGGGGTACGTGGCGCGCAGCCGCGAGACCAGCTGGGCAGCAGCCAGGCTGCCGCCGCCGAGGTCGAAGAAGTCGTCGGCGGCGCTCGAGGGCGCCGCGCCGAGGATGTCGGCCCAGATGTCCTGCAGCTGCCCGGCGGTCCCGGCGAGCCGCGTCGTCGGCGCTGCCTCCACCGTCGCGAGGGGCCACGGCAGGGCGTCGCGATCGATCTTCCCCGACGTCCGGGTGGGCAGCGTGTCCACGACCGCGAGCCTCGGCACGAGGGCCGCGGGCATGGTCGCGCGCAGCAGTGCGGTCGACGCCGCGGAGTCGAACTCGTCGGTGGTCGCCACGTACCCGACGAGCAGCGCATTGCCCGAGCCGCTGCGGCGGACGGCGGCGGCGGCCCCCGTGACGCCCGGCAGCGCCAGCAGCGCGCTGTCGATCTCGCCGAGCTCGATGCGCCGGCCGCCCACCTTGACCTGGTCGTCGGCACGGCCGAGGAAGAGCAGCCCCTCCTCCTCGTACCGCACCAGGTCGCCGCTGCGATAGGCGCGCTCCCACCCGAGCGAGGGCATGGGCGCGTACTTCTCCGCGTCCTTGACCGGGTCGAGGTACCGCGCGAGACCCACCCCGCCGATGATGAGCTCGCCGCTGCCGCCGGGCTCGACCTGCACCCCTGCCTCGTCCACGACGGCGAGGTCCCAGCCGTCCAGCGGCAGGCCGATCCGCACGGGCGGCTCGCCGGTGAGGAGGGCGCCGCAGGCGACGACCGTGGCCTCGGTGGGCCCGTAGGTGTTCCACACCTCGCGACCGCCCTCGACAAGCCGCGCCGCGAGCTCCGGCGGGCAGGCCTCGCCGCCGAGGATGAGCAGCCGCACGGCGGCGAGCGCCTCCGGCGGCCACAGCGCCACCAAGGTCGGGACGGTCGACACCACGGTGAGGTCGTTGGCCACGAGCCAGGGCCCGAGCTCCATGCCGCTGCGCACCAGCGACCGCGGCGCCGGGACGAGGCAGCCCCCGTAGCGCCAGGCCAGCCACATCTCCTCGCACGACGCGTCGAACGCCACGGACAGGCCCGCCATCACGCGGTCGCCGGGGCCGAGCGGCTCGTCCTGCAGGAACAGGCGGGACTCGGCGTCGACGAACGCGGCCGCGCTGCGGTGCGAGACAGCGACCCCCTTGGGTGCACCGGTCGATCCGGACGTGAAGATCACCCAGGCGTCGTCGTCGAGCGAGGGCAGCGTCCCGTCAGGCAGCGCGGGCCGCGGACGCCGCACCGTCAGCTCGAGGTCGTCGCCCAGCACGGCCGCCACGTCGGCCTCGCCGAACACGGTGCGGGCCCGCTCGTCGGGGTCGTCGGCGTCGACAGGCACGTACGCCGCACCCGCGAGCAGCGTGCCCGCGATAGCCACGTACAGGTCGGTCGTGCCGGACCTGATGCGGATGCCGACCTTGTCGCCCGGACCGACGCCCGCGGCATGCAGGTCGTCGGCGACCTCCTCCGCGGCGTCGAGGAACTCCTCGTAGGTGAGCACCTGGGCGCCGTTGTCGAGCGCCGGCTCGTCCGGATGGTCGGCGGCGGTGCGGCGCAGGATGTCGACGAGCGTGCGCGGCGCGGGCGCCAGCGGTCCCCGCAGCAACGACATGGCCGCAGTCTTGCGGACACGCGGACCGCTGCGCGCGCACTCCCCCCGATGTTCACGTCGTCGCCGGCCGCGCCCCCCGCGCGGCGTGCATGCGCGGCGCCATACGGCCGCCCCGGTGGGAAGCCCCGCTGCTCAACCAGCGGAGGCGGTGATGCTGCCGGGCTCGAGCCGGCGGTCGCCGGGGAACCAGGCGGCCCAGGTGGTCCCGACGATGCTCGCCTGGACCTCGGTCCCGTCGTCGAGCCGGAACGTCACGCGCGTCGTGCCTGCCGGCGCCGTGCCCGTGACCGTGGTGATCTGCCGTCCGTCGATCGACGCCGATCCGCCCGCGCTCACGATGCCCGGCTGCTGCCCGGCCGAGCCGGGTCCGACCTGCACGCCCTGGTCGCGCCAGGCATCGCCGTCGGCCGTCGCCACGCACGTGACGGTCCACTGCTCGTCCTGGTACACGGCGAAGGCGACATCGCCGCGCACGTCCAGCGCGACCAGCGGCGGCAGGCTCGTCGGCGGCCCGGGCGCGACCGAAGGATCGACCGGCCGCGACCCGTCGAGGGAGACAGAGCCGGACGACTGAAGGTCGCCGAGGCCTCGGGCCAGCGGCGCGGCGCACGCGCGGCTGACCGACTCGACGTCCGAGGTGCTCGGGGTGCGCGGCACCGTGGCCCAGGACGCCGACGAGCCCTGCGGCCCCAGCAGCAGCGCGGACGCGATGAGCAGGACGGCGGCAGCAGCCGCGACCGCCGGCCATCGCCTCCTGCGCGGACCGCGCGACGGAAGGGCGACGAGCTCGGCGCCCTGGGCCGTCGGCGCGGGCACGGCGGCCTCGTGGGTGACGCCCGCGAAGGCCTCGGCGAGCAGGCCCGCGGTCTCGTGGTCCTGCTGCTGCGTCGTCGCCGGCGACGGGCGGTCGAGGCGGATCGCTTCGAGCGCCCGCTGCAGCTCGACGGCGGTGGCGCGCGCCTCGCCGTCGAGGTCGTCGAAGGGCGACGTCATGACCCGCTCCTCGAGACCACGGGGCGCAGCGCTGCGAGCGCGCGATGCAGATGCGTGCCGACAGATCCCGCGGTGATCCCGAGCTCGGCCGCCGTCTCCTCGCCGCTGAGCCCGAGCAGGATGCGCAGCGCCACGACCTGTCGCTGCCGCTCGGGAAGGTCCTTGAGCGCGGCGAGCAGGGCGGGGTCGATGGGCAGCGGAGGGGCTGGTGCCTCCTCGTCGTCGGCGAGGGCCGGGAGCAGTCGCAGCGTGTGCTGGTGGCGGCGGTGCCGGTCGATGTGCAGGTTCACCGCGGTGCGCACGACCCAGGCGGCTGGCGAGGTGTAGGCGGCGAGCTCGTCCCACCGCGAGTAGGCGCGGGCGAACGCCTCGGCGGTGCAGTCCTCGGCGTCGTGGGCGTCGCCCGTGGAGGCGACGACGGCGCGCAGGACGCGGTCCTTGGCGCCGGCGTAGAACGCCTCGAAGCCGTCGTCGGCCATGGGCTCGGAGAGCTGCACGTCATCACAACGAACGGGGGGCGCCGTTCATTGACACGGCGCCCCTCGTCCGACCGGTCAGCCCTGCGCGGCCTCCAGCCCGCTGCAGTCGCCCTGCTGGTCGGTGACCGTGCCGTCCGCGGACACGGTGGCCGAGCAGAGCAGCTCGCCGAGGTCGGCGGGCGGCGTGTCGCTCACGACGGTCCGCGACTCGACCGGGTTGCCGTCGAGGTCGACGGCGCCGCCGCTGTACGAGATGCCGGGGGGCTCCGGGTCGCTGCTGGCGTTGGCTGCGGGTGCGGCGAGGGCGAGTGCGCCGCAGAGCAGCGCAGTGGCGGCGAGACCGCCGGCGGCGGCCTTCGATCGGTTGGACAGGGCCACGGTGATCAGCTCCTTCGGTGGGAGCCCGTCGGCGACGGGCGCGTCACCGGAGTGACGAGCCCGCGCGCCGATCGCTTGACCACGGAACCTCTGCATCCGCTGAGAGCCGGCCGGACCCGGGCTCAGAGGCCGAGCTGCTCGGCGAGGAACGCGATCGTGGGCTCGAGCTGCGTCTGGTCGAACATGGGGTCGGCGTGGCCGGCGCCCTCGAGGACCACGTAGGTCTGCGTCGCGCCAGCCTTCTTGAGCGCGGCGTCGAGCTCGGCGCTCTGGCCGCCGGGGACGTTGCAGTCGGAGTCGCCGTGCGCGAGGTACCAGGCGGGCAGCGTCGTCGCCTTCGCGACGTAGGCCGAGATGTCCGTCGAGGCGGTGAGGGACGAGCTGCTCACGGCGGAGCCGAGCCAGCGCGACTCCGGCGAGTCGGCGGTGCCGTGCACCTGCGACCCGGACGCGCACGAGCTCTGCGCGGCCTGCTCGTCCATCGTCGCGAAGTTGGACGGGCCGAACCACGAGACCACGGCCTGGACGGCTGAGGACTGGTCGGTATTGCCGAGGCTGGCGTCGTCGAAGATCGTGGCCTGGTCGCCGGTCGCGCCGAGCATGTTGGCCATCCAGCCGCCCGCGCTCTGGCCCCACGCGGCGAAGCGGTCGGGGTCGAGCCCGTACGTCGCGGCGTTCGCGCGCAGCCATCGCACTGCGGCCTTCACGTCCTGCGCACCAGCCGGATAGGCGGCCTCGCCCGAGAGCCGGTAGTTGACCGAGGCGACGGCGAAGCCCTTCTGCACCAGCTGCTGGGCGTACTGCGTCTCCATGCTCGAGTCGCCCATCTGGAAGGCGCCTCCGTGGATGAGGATGACGACAGGCACCGCCGAGGTGCCGTCCGAGACCGGCAGGTACAGGTCGAGGTTCTGGGTCGGCGAGGAGGTCGCGTAGGCGACCCCGGTGGTGGTCTCGACCGAGCTGCGCGCCACGCCTGCCGCAGAGCCCGCGGCCGAGGGCGACGACGTCGAGGTGCTCGGCGATGAGGAGCTCGGGGTTCCCGCTGCCGCAGCGCTCGAAGCCGAGCTGGTGGCCGAGGCGCCGCAGGCGCTCAGCGCGATCACGGCCGCGCCGCACACCGCGGCCCTGCCGACCCTGCTCCTCACGGTGCGCAGGACGGGTGCGTCCGTGCGCGTGGTCGTGGTGGTCACCGGAACTCCTCGGATCTCGGCGTGCCCGTCCCCCGGGCATCACGGCGATCCTGGGCGCCGCTCCTGGACGGCTCGTGATCGCTTCATGAGAGCCGGAGGAGAACCGCTGAGAGATGACTGCCAGGGCGCACCCTCCACGTCACGGCGGTGCGAGGAGCGGGCTACGCCGCAGCGCTGCCCGTGATCCCGAGCCGGATGCGGGCGGCGCGCTCGGCGGGCGACGTCGACGACAGCGCCCAGCCGAGCATCTCGAGCAGTCCCCGCGCGGCCTTCACGGCGCCGGGCCGCTGCGCGAGTCCGAGCAGTGCGGCGTCGCGCGGGTCGAGGGTCGCGGCCGCAGCCATCGAGAGCACGCGGTAGGGGCCGCGGAAGGCCAGCGGCAGCCCCGGCTCCCGCAGGAACCGCGCGACCTCCGCCGTCGACGGCGCAGCACCGAAGCCCGGCGTCGCTCGGAACGCATCGAGCTGCTCGCGCAGCTCCGAGCGGCTCGACGGCAGATCGGTCGCGCCGAGCAGCTCGGCCGACACGGCCCACTCGGCCACGTAGGCGTCGGGCCCGCCCGGGATCTCGCGGCCACCGAGGGCGAGGTGCGCCTCGAGGAAGGAGTCGGTGAACGCGTCGTGCACCCACCGCAGCAGCTCGGGGTCGGACGCCTCGTACGGCTCGCCGTCAGGACCGGTGCCCACGACCTGGTCGTGCATCGATCGCACGGCGCCTGCGAGCGACTCCGCGGTCGCGACGTCGGCGAAGGTCGTGACGACGAGCCACTGGGTGGTGCGCCGCAGGCGGCCGATGGTGTCGGTGCGGAACGCCGAGTGCTCCGCGACGCCGGTGACCGCCGCGGGGTGCAGTGTCTGCATCATCAGCGCCCGCACCCCGCCGACGAGCGTGGTGAGCGATCCGTGCACCGCCCATGACGGGCCGTCGGGCTCGACCAGGCAGTCGGGCGCGCCGGTCGCGATGCGCTCCATCCACGGCGGCGTGCCGTCCGGGTGGCCCGACAGCAGCGACCGGAACGCGCGCGAGACCAGCGGCACCGGCGACGGCGGGACGATGATCGACGGCCCGGCACTGGGTGAGGTGTCGGACGCCGTCATGACGACCACGCTGCCAGACCAGCGCGGCCCCGCAACCTGGCAGCCACGGGGAGCGGACGGGTCGAGGCTCGCGCTACACCGCCTGGTCGGCGACCTCGATACGGCCGGCCTCGATCTCCGCGACGAGCCTGGCGTGATCGCTCTCGGTCACGTCGGCGTACGTCGAGGCGAAGGCCGCCACCGCCTGGTCGAACTCGTCGTCGTCGCCGAGGTAGGAGGCGATCGAGATGCGGTAGCCCGTGCGGGCATGCGCTCGGGCGAGGGTCAGCGCGCACACCTCGCCGTAGCGCGCCAGACCGCGGCTGGAGAGGTTGGTGACGTCGACGCTGGCCTTGCCGTCCCACATCTGGCGCACGTAGAAGTCGTGCCGCTTCCCGTCGAGGGCGCGCAGCCGGTACCAGCCGAGGAGCGGATCGCTGGCCGCCTGCATGAGCCGCTGGCCCTCGACCACGCGCTGGCCCTTCTGCGGGTACGACGAGAGGCCGACGTACGGCTCGAGGACGGACCGCTTGGCCTCCTTGAGCTGGAGGAGCAGGGGATCGCCCTCGTCGCGGCCCACCATGAGCACCACCATCGCGCGGGTGCCGACGCTGCCGACCCCGACGACCTTGCGGGCGAGGTGGACGTAGCGGTAGCCGTCGAGCAGGGCGCGGTGCGCCGCGGGGAGGCTGTCGCGGTACTGCGTGAGGAAGGTGCGGATCACCTCGACGTAGCGGCGCCGCCCGGCGTCGTCGAGCAGCTCCTCGACCGGGACGAGCAGCGGCGGCCGGCTGGCGAAGCGCAGCTCGCCGTCCTCGCGCTCGATGAGCTTGCCGAAGGCGGTGAGATGGTTGCGCTGCATTCCCTTGCGGACGTCGCGCTCGACCTTCTTGGACAGCCGCTCGTCGTGCTCCTCGGCCATCCGGGCCAGGAGGTCGGCCGCGCCGATGCGCGAGTGCCACACCTCGAGGTTGCCCATCTCCGAGAACTCCTGCATGCGGCCCCGGTACGCGGCGACGGAGGCGAGCACGGCGGCTCGTCGCTCGGCGGAGGCGAAGCCGAGGTCGCGGCCCGCGACCTCGATGCTCGCCGCCAGGCGCTTGACGTCCCACTCCCAGGGGCCTGGGAGGGTCTCGTCGAAGTCGTTGATGTCGAACAGGTGCGAGCGCTCCGGGGTGTCGAAGATCCCGAAGTTGGCGAGGTGGGCGTCGCCGCACAGCTGGGCGCGCAGGCCCGTCACCGGTGTGGTCGACAGGTCCGAGGCCATGATCCCGGCAGCGCCGCGGAAGAACGCGAACGGCGACGCGGCCATCCGGCCGTAGCGCAGCGGCACCAGGCTGGCGTCGCGGGCGGCCGCCTGCCGCGCAAGGATCGCCAGCGGGTCCGGCCGGTCCTGGCTCGGCCGCCATCCGCCGTGCCGTGCGAGCGGGACCCGGCCGCGCGCGGCGATGCCGCGGGCGATCCGCTCGGGCGGGCTCATCGGCGGCAGCGGCTCCACGTCCGGGAGCCGGCTGTGCCGCTTGCGCGCCTCCGGTGCCGCGCTCGTCGCCTTCGCCATGGGACGTCAGACGCCGGCTGCGGGAGCGGCAGCGCCGGACCCGTGGTGGCCCTTGGTCGTCTCCCCGTACTTGCCGCGCACAAAGAGGAGCAGGATCAGGCCGGCGAGGCCGATGGGGATCGTCAGGAGCCCGGCGGCGTTGAGCAGGGGGTTCAGCGCCGTCGCCGTCGCATCGTCGCCGATCCCGCCGTTGGCCAGCGCGCCCATCGGGTCGGTGAGGCCGTGGACGAGCATGGCGAAGACGAGGAAGCGGGTGGACCGCAGCGTCAGGTACATGAGGACGCCGAAACCGAACGTGTAGAACATCTGGATCAGGGTCGTCCGCAGCGCCTGCCCGCTGAGCAGGTTGGTCGCGTGCAGCAGCGCGAAGGTCAGCGACGACAGCGCGGCCACCACGAACTCCCCGTGCCCCGCGTCCCGCAGCATCTTCACGGCGATGCCGCGGCAGAGCATCTCCTCGACGAAGCCGACGAAGAGGCCCGAGAAGAGGACGAACGCCGAGATCGTCAACGGCCGACCGCCCCAGTCGATCCCCGCCGCACGCATGACGATCGGGATCAGGGCGATGATCGGGCCGAGCCACATCCACCAGGAGCGGTAGATCCGCTGGCGGCCGTAGAGCTCGCCGTTCCAGCCCATCCACCGGGTGAACAGCGCCAGCACCACAGCGCCGACCAGCAGGCCGAAGGTGAGCTGCACGAACACAGTCGACAGGCTGTCGAGGAGGTCGCCGCGGCCCCAGTCGCCGGTCAGCCAGACGATCACCTTGCCGGCCAGCAGGTAGATGGCGATGTACACGATGACGACGGGGACGAGCCGCCAGAAGCCGCCCTTGTTCAAGAACCCCTTGAGACCCCGCTGGTCCGCCGTCTCGTTCATCGTCCGCCCCTCAGGTCACCGATCGGTGGGCAGAGTGTGGACGGGAGGGCACCGGGGGCGCAGCACGCAATAACCGTTACTCTGGTCGGACGGGGTGGGCGCCCGCCTCGGTCGCGCCCACCGGGACCACGGAGGGCGGCGGTGGCACCCGACGAGCTCGACGCGCAGCCGGGTTCGTCGGCGGGTGCCGTCGACCCGGCCACGGTCATCGTCGCGCTCAAGGCCGTCCTCGACAGCGAGGGCTTCCGGTCCGCCTGGCGCGCCCGGGACTTCCTCGCCTACATCGTCACCGAGACGCTGCAGGGCCGGGCATCGAACCTGTCGGAGCGCACGGTCGCCCGGTGGGCCCTCGGGCGCGGGCCCGCGTTCGACGGCCGCAACGACTCGTCGGTCCGCGTGCAGGCACGACGGGTGCGCCTCGCCCTCGAGGAGTACTACGCCGGCGCCGGGGCGAACGACGAGGTCCGCATCGTGCTCCCCTCCGGCACCTACGTCCCCGAGTTCGTCAGGGCGCCGGTCGGTCCGGCCGCCGGCCCGCTCGATCCCGGTGTGGTCCTGCTCGTGCCGGAGGCGGTCGGCGGGGAGGACGCGGAGCTCACCGGCCGCGCACTCATCGAGGCGCTGGCCCAGCGGCTCTCGGGGTTCCCCGGGATCCGCGTCGTCGGACCGGTCGAGAGCGCGGGCCGCGACGCCCGCCGGATCGCGACCACGGTCGGGGCGAGCAGCGTGCTCAGCGGCACCGTTCTCCTCCGCGGCAGCGCCGTCCGCCTCACGCTGCGGCTGGCCGACACCGCCACCGGCGAGCTGCTGTGGGCGGTGTCGGAGACGCGGGAGAGCGATGCGTTCCTCGGCTTCGATGCCGAGGACGAGTGGGCGGCGCAGGTCGCGGGGCAGCTCGGCGACTTCGCGGGCGTGGTCCTCAAGCACGCGCGCGAGTCCACGGGGCTGTCCACCAGCAGCGGGCTCGCCGCGGCTATGGCCTTCTACGAGACCATCGAGCTGGGCACCCCGGAGTCGTTCCGCCGATCGGCCCGGCTGCTCGACCAGGCGCTCGCCGAAGGGCAGCGCCCGCCCCTCCTCGTCGCCATGCGCGGCAGCGTGCTCGGGGTGATGGCAACGTACGGGCTGGTCGACGATCCCGACCAGGACTTCAACCGGGCCGACGAGCTAGCCCGTGAGGCGCTCGCCAAGGATCCGCACCTCTGGCTGGCGCACCTGGTCCTCGCCGCCACCGCTGTGGGCCGCCAGCGCTGGGACGAGGCCGTCGCCCACGCCGACGCCGGAGTGCGGCTGGCCCCGGAGCACCCCACCGCGCTCGCCTCCGCAGCCCTCATCTGCCTGCGCGCCAACGACTGGGCTCGGGCGTCTGCATGGGCCGCCCAGGCCCTCCGGCTCAACCCGGATCTGCCCCCCTACCTGCGGGTGCTCCTCGCGGTCGACTGCCTGCTGCGCGACGACGACGCCGGCGCCCTGGCCGAGGCCAGCCTGGTCGACGTGCCGGACATGGAGTGGGGCCCGCTCTACCGCGGGCTGGCGCTGTCCGGGCTCGGACGGGTCGACGAGGCTGCCCGCGAGCTCCAGGAGGCGGCGAGGATCAAGCCCGCGATCGCAGAGGATCCCCAGGCCTATCTGCTCAGCGGCCTGCGCCTCGACGACGAGCAGCTCGCCGGCCTCCTCCGCCGCTTCGAGCCCCTCGCCGTCGACGCCCGGATACCCGAGCAGGCGACGTCGCCCGAGGCGCAGGCCCGCGTCGACTCCGCCCCCGACTGAGCTGTCGGGAGCGGAGCTCGGCCAGGCAGCGCGTCAGGTGCGGCTGAAGGGCAGCACCTGGGTGAGCCAGTCGACCAGGGCGGTCGAGCTGCGGCTCTGGGTCCACACAGTGCCCGGCCCCTGGATGTCCATGACGAGCATCTCGCCGGACTTCGCCGACTGCACCCAGCCCTTGGCGATCTTGCGGACCTGGACGTTCATGCCGTCCTGGTAGGCCACCAGGTGGCCGGTGTCGATGGAGAAGCCCTCGCCCTCGGCGAGCTGGATCTGGTCCATAGCGCCGTACGACGTGGCGACGACCTTGCCCGCACCGGTGCAGCGGACGGTGAAGCCGCCCTCGCCGCCCCAGAACATCGCCTTGCCGCCCCACTTGGTGTCGAGATCGATGCCGATGTCGCTCGCGAGCCACGACCCCTTCGTCAGCACGAGCGCGCGCGACGGGTCGACGTCGAGCACCACGACGTCGCCGGGGAGGCGCGCAGCGACGTCCACCCAGGACTGCGCGCTGGGCGCGGCCGTGAACGTCGAGACGAAGAACGACTCGCCGCCGAGCGCCGAGCGCTTGAGCGCCCCCATGAAGCCGCCCTGCATCTGCGAGGCCACCTCGACGCCGAACGACTGCAGCGCCATCGCGCCGGCCTCGGCGCGCATCTGCTCACCCGGTGCGAGGTGGCAGCGCGCGATCGCGAACGACGGGTTGTGCCTGATCTCGACCTGCATGACGACCTCTTCCGCTGTGTCCGTATGAGTGGTCGGCCCGCCGTTCCCGTGCCGACCCGAGCTGGGCGTGTGTCCGACAGCCTCGGCTGCGCCGTGGGCCTCCCTGGAGGACTACGTCGTCAGCCAGTGCCGTCAGACAGCGACGTCGGACGACGCGACATCGCGTCGGCGCCAGATCACGATCAGCGCGATCGCAGCCGCGACGTAGGTGATCTCGCCCATCAGCGTGCCGAGGGCGGGCAGCAGGGAGTCCGCGATCTTGTGCACCCCGAGCAGGAAGATCGACATGTCCCAGAGGCCGTGGACGACCATGCCACCGAGCAGTACGCCCGTGCCCCGGCGCCACAGGTAGAGCGCGATACCCGCGAGGGATGCGGCACCGACCTGCCCGATGACGGCGGTGAACGACGACCCGGTGATGAGGTTCGTGAGGTGGAAGAGGCCGAACCACAGGCTGCTGATCAGGACGACGAGGCCTTCGCGGCGGCCCCCCTCGCGCAGCGCCCGCAGGATGATCCCGCGGAAGAGCGTCTCCTCGGCGAACCCGACGAGGACGGCGGCCACCACGATCCACAGGAGGTGCTCACCGGTGAACTCGCCCCAGGAGACGCCGGCGAACTGGAGCACGACGGCGAGGAGCATCAGGCCCGCGGGCAGCCACAGCCAGAAGCCCATGCGCATCCGGCGCCAGTCGGCGAACACGTGGTCCCAGCGGGCCCAGACCAGGAACACCACCAACCAGATCGTGCCGCCCACCAGCGACCGCACCGGCGCCCGGAGCGTGTTCTCGGCGGTGCTCAGGGCGTCGCCGTAGGCGATACCCGACTGCTTCCACAGGCCGATGAAGATGATCGAGTAGACGACGAACACGACGATCGCGGCCGGCAGGCCGATGCGCACACGGGCGCGGCTCTGCGTCGAGACGTCGGAAGCGGGAAGGCTCATGGTGGTCCTCCAGGTCGGGGCACCCGGAGGCTAAGCGGCGCGCAATCCACCAGGAAACGGCAACGCGCGAACCCAAGCCGGAGTAACGGTTATCCCCACGGCAAGAGCGGACGTGCCTCGATGCAGCCTCCTGCAGGCGCGGCTCACCGGCTCGGCGTTGGCGTGGCCACGGGAACCTCGGGCCGCGCCGCGTCGCACGTCGCAGTCATAGAACAACGAAGCCGACCCACCCGTCGGTGGATCGGCTCCATCGTGCAGCTGTCTCAAGCTGAGCGCGCCCGAGAGGACTCGAACCTCTAACCTTCTGATCCGTAGTGGCGCTTCGGGGGTTCGGCGGAGGTCGCCGGGGTGTGTTTCCGCAGGTCAGAGCGTTGCTTGGAAGTGCATGAACTACGCCGAACGGACCGCATAGCTGACGCCATAGCTGACAAACGATCTTGCTTCCGCATTGTCTGGTCCACGTAGCCACCGGTTGGATGCCACGCGTCTTCGAGCTGAGGCGCCGATTCACGTGTCATACTGCTCGCAGGTCCGAGCCGTCCCTATGGACGGGGTAGGCCCTAACAGCCCCCCGGCAACGCCGGGGGGCCTCACTATGCCTGGACCTCCACGATCCCCGGTGTGGTCCGCACCCGCTGGCTGGTGACCTCGGTCCTGATGGCACGGCCCAGCTCGTCCCACGAGTTCTGCGGAACGACTGACGAGATCGCGGCGCCTGGTGGATACAGCCGTCTGAAGGCCGCGTACGCCACGATGTCAGCCAGCTGCAGAAAGTATGACTCGTGTGAGGCTTTCGGGAAGGGATCGTCGACGAGTCCGACGAAAGGGTTGCGCACAGATCCCGCGCCGGTGATGGAGCCCGCCGACAGACGTCTTCGCGACCACCGGGCAAGACGCCTGATCTCTGGATTCTCACCCTCGTCGTGAACGATGATCACCGGCTCCGACCCCGCGTAGTAGCTCGTGCGCTCCAATCGCTGCAGTAGCGGAGTCCACGCGGCCGCGAGGACGTCGGCGCCTGACTTCTGGAACGACTTGTGCGCGACCACCGCGAATGCTTGGACGCGATCGTCCGCCCGCATCTGCCGCAGATGAGCGCGGTAGACGAGCGACCGTTCAGCGGGCGACAAGGCGAGTTGCTTGAAGTCCCCGCCGCTTCGCACCAGGTAGTTGGCCTTGATCTCTGCGCGCATGCGAATCTCGAACCGGTCGCGAAGGCGGCGCCTGAACTCGATCAGGTCGTCGAACGCCGCAGCCCAGTGCTCCGCTCGGATGAGCACGCAGCCTAGGGTGTACGTCTGTGACGAGCGACCGGCTGTGGCTCCTGTGTCGCCGGACTCGTCGATGTACGCCAACCACATCTCAGCGCCGTGCCATGGCTTCGACGCCCATGCTCGTGCAGGTCATACCGTGAAGACCTTCATGACTTCGTCGCCGTAGTCATTGATGACCTTCACTGCGATTCGGCCCGACTCCGGGCGGTCGAAGGGCCGCGACTTGGTGGCGTACATGCTGGCCCAGGCGTCTGCGTCGATCTCGGACTTGAGCGCGGTCTTCAGCCGCTTGTAGGGGTCGTTGCCGCCGGTGAAGTAGCAGTGCCGGACGAAGAAGCTCTCTTCGTCGTAGGCCGTGTCGATCATCCAGAGCGCGACCTGGCCGGTGTCGCCGCTGCGGACCTCGCCGGTGGTGGGATCGTAGACGTCGACGCCGCGCAGCGTGACGACGAGCTGGCCGTCGTCAGTCTCGGTCACATCGATGTCGGGCTCGCCGAACACCGTGAAGAGGTTGCCGGCGCCGGTCTTCTTGAGGTCCTCGCCCATGAGCAGGTCGGAGTTCATCCGGACGAACAGCACCGGGAGGCGACCCAGGCGGCGTACGCCAGCGACCTCGGCGAAGCCGTCGTCGCTCGGCGCGATCGCCGCGCCGGAGTCGTCGTCCGTGACGTTGAGCGCGGTCGGGTCGAAGGCGAACCCGAGCACGGCCAGGAGGTCGACGCCGTCGGTCTCGAGGGCTTCACGCGCCGCGGCCTTGATGAACGCCGGGCTCACCGTGCCGTACTGCGGACCGATAGCCACGGCGATCCGTGACGGGCTCGGCTCCTCGTCGCTGCCGTCGCGCCTGTCGCCCACCGCCTGGATGTGTGTGCCAGCGTGCAGGTCGAGGCTCGCGAACTCGATCCGCTCAGCGCGACGGCCGTTCTGAATCCCGGCACGCACCAGGTTGTCGAGGATCGTCTGCTCGAAGGTCGGTGCATCCGCGTCGAGAGCAGCCTGGTGCTCTGACGCCGTCTCACGCGCGGCGACGACCTCCGACGCCGGCGAGAACGTCAGCGACCGATGCGGGGAAAGGCTCTCCACGGTGAACGGGCCGGTCACGCGGACGGTCGAGCTGTCCTCGTACGGCCGGTCGTAGAGGGTCTCGAATTCCGCGTGCCGCTTGATGGCCGCGTCGATATCGTCGCGGCTCATGCCCTCGCGGATGTCAGGGTTGTTGGCGATCGACTTCAGCGTGATGTGCTGCACGCGCTCGTAGACGAACCCCTGCCGGATGTCGTTGCGCGTGGGCGCGCGCGGCAGCAGTCTCTGGGTGACCTCGCCTTCCTTGCGACGGCCCGCGTCCGAGTCTGCGAGGAGGTAGAAGGGGAACTTCGCCCCCATGAGCCGCTGGCGTGACAGCGCGAGAGCAACGCGAGATGTATCGATCGTGATCCAACGACGCCCCCACTGCTCTGCGACGAACGCCGTCGTCCCGGAGCCACACGTGGGGTCGATGACCAGGTCGCCTGGGTCCGTGGTCATGAGAAGGCATCGCTCAATCGCGGGAAGTGCCGTCTGCACGACGTACACCTTGTCACCACCGAATTGGTTCTGTCCGAGCGTGTCAGTCCAGACCTCGTTGAGCGCAAACGCGGGGAAGTCATCGAGGTACCTCAGGTAGGCGAGCTTCCCGCCCGATGTCGGCAGCACGCGGCGTGCCGCCAGGAGGCGCTTCATGCCCTCCTCGTTCGTCTTCCAACGCGCCTTGCTGCCCGGGTCGAAGACTTGCCCACCGAGCTCGACAGGGAACCAGGAGGCAGCCCCCTCTCCCTTCTCTCTGCCCATGCTCTGGCTGGTGATGTTGTCAGAAGCGAAGATCCGAGCCCCGCTGGGCAGCGAGGCCGGTTCGGCTCGCTCAGCCGGCGTCAGAGGGCGCTTGCTCCCATCAGGCAGTTCGACACGCGTGTAACCGGATCCCCCGGCGCTTCCCGCGACTTTGGTGGCGTACAACTGCCTGAACTTCAACGACTGTCGATCCCGCGCATACCAGACGATGTAATCCGCCGTTCCACCGAACTCGCTTGTGGATCCGCTGGTCTTGACGAAGAGAATCTGGGAAACGAAGTTCTCGCTGCCGAAGACCTCGTCGAGAATGCTTCGCACCAAGTGGACGTTCTCGTCGCCGATCTGGACGAAGACGCTGCCGCTGTCGGTGAGCAGGTCGCGGGCGACGGTGAGGCGGTCGCGCAGGTAGGTCAGGTAGGAGCCGATGCCGAGCTCCCACGTGTCGCGGAAAGCCTTGATCTGCTCGGCCTCGCGAGCGGTGTCCTCGGCCTTGCCGTCCTTGACGTCGCGCTTGCGCGCGGAGACCTGCCAGTTGGAGCCGAACTTGATGCCGTAGGGAGGGTCGAGGTAGATGGTCTGCACCTTGCCGCGCAGCTGCTCGCGCTCGGCGAGGCTGGCCATCACCTGCAGCGAGTCGCCGAGGATCATGCGGTTCGACCAGTTGGCGGCGTGGCGGTAGAAGTCGACCTTGTCGAGCTCGTCGAGCCCGTCGAAGGTGTCGAAGAGGGTCGCTTCGGGCTCGGGCTGGCCGGCGGCCGCGGTCTTGCGGAGGTTCTCGATGAGTACGCGGGGGTCGATCTTCTCCTGGATGTAGATCGGAGGTGCGTCCGTGACGAGCTCGTCGGCGCGGTCGTCCTTGCCCCGCCACACCAGCTGCGGGTCGAGGCTGGTGTCGCGGTCCCAACGGACCTGGCGGACGGCTTCGAGCTCGGGGTCGACGAAGACCTGCGCGTCGGCGGTGGGGAGGTTGACCCGCTTGTCGGCGTGCAGGGTCGCCTCGACCGGTGTCGGTCCGGTGGTGCGCTTGCGCGGTGGCACGTGGTGCTCCTTCGTCGCCGGTCAGGCTGGTGCGGGCTGGACGTCGATGACGTCGACGAGGTCGGGGTCGCCGACGATGGGCGCGTCGGCGTAGAGCAGGTCGATGGCTTCGGTGAGGCGGGCGCGCACGGTGGGCATGTCGGTGATCTCGACGTAGCCCCAGCGGCCGAAGCCGGCGTGGTTGTTCACGGCGGAGCACCACACGTCACGAGCGGTACGGGCCTTCACGTGGGTGGGGCCGGGGCTCTTCTGCCCACCGGACACCTCGACGACGAGGACACGGGTGACCGGGTCGCCCTCGCGAGTGCGCAGGCGCAGGAGGAAGTCGGGCACGTAGGAGTGGGTGACTCCCTTGTGGACGTAGGGGATCACGAGGCCCAGGTGGTCGTTCTTCACGTAGGCCGCGACGTCAGCCAGTTGTTCGCACTCGCCGGCGAGGACCTGCTCCCAGGTGTTGCCGCCCGGGCCATCGAGCACGACGTGGCTGACCTCCGACTTGGTTGTGGGGATTGCGTGCTTGCGGGTGAGGAATGAGACGCGGCTGGTGTCGCCGTCGGCGTCGCTGCGGCGCAGGATCGGGCGCAGCCGGCCGCGGCGGTTCTCCGGCAGGGTCGTGATGGCGTGGAAGACCGCTTCGGCTGCTTGGCGCTGGTATTCGGCGAGGGTGAGGAAGCCGACGCCGAGGCCGTCGTGCAGCTCGACGTGGGTGGTGAGCCACGCGCGGGTGAGCTCGACGACGCGGGGGAACAGCCACGGTCGGCGGTCAGTACCCATGCGCAGGTGGACGTCGACGACCTCGCGGGCGATCCGGTAGGCGACCTCCTGCTCGCGGATTGCGGCGTAGTGGGAAAGGTCGGCGTCCTCGCTCTCGCCGACGATGCCGGCGGCGCGGGTCCAGGTGGCCACCTCGTCGCGTCGCACGACGAGCCGGGCGGCCTCGGCGAGGTCGAAGTGCAGTTCGGCGTCGGGGATCTCGAGCCGGTAGCCCTCGACCTTGGGGAATCGGATCCGGAACTCGTCGCGGCCCTCGACGCTGTGCACGGCGAGGGCGGGTGGCTGCGGCTTGGGCTCGGGGCCGGGGGTGCCGCCGATGAAGCTAAACGGGACGCCGTAGACGTTGGCGTACTCGGGCTCGAACATGCCGTGCTCGTTGAGCGCGTAGCTGCGGCGGCGCAATCCGCGGCCGACGACCTGCTCGCAGAGCAGCTGGGACCCGAACGCTCGGACGCCGAGGACGTGGGTGACGGTGTTGGCGTCCCAGCCCTCGGTGAGCATGGACACCGAGACGACGCAGCGCACATCGCCCCCGAGGCGGCCGGGCTTGCCGACGGTGTTCATCACCTCGCGGAGCAGGTCCTCGTCGGTGAGCTTGTCGACGTCGGCGCCGGGGTAGCGGCGGCGGTATTCGGCCTTGAACGTGTCGATCTCGGCGTGGGCGGCCTGCTTGAAGTCGTCCCGCAGCGACTCACCGGACTCGATCTGCGCGGAGTCGATGAGCAGCGTACGCGGCCGATCGACCCAGCGGCCGTCCTCGACGTTGGAGAACAGCGGCAGGTTGCCGCCGACAACCACCGGGTCGCCGTTGGGGTCGACGTCCTCTCGGCCGGCGATCCAGTCGTAGATCAGCTTCGACACCGCGGTGTTGGGGCAGACCACGATGAACACCGGCGGCGGCTCGCCGTGAGCGGCGAGCTCGCGCTCGTAGTGCTCCCAGGATCGGACATAGGAGCGGTAGAGGCTCTCCATCGCGCCCTGCAGCGCTCCGGGTGGCGTCCAGCCGATGCCTTCGACCGCGGCCCGCGGCCGGCGCTTGGGCAGGTCCTTGCCGACGGCGTCCCAGAGGCGCAGGTAGGTGACCTGCGGGCCGGTGGCGTCGTCGTCGACCGGGAATCGCGGCACCTTGACGATGCCCGACTCGATGGCATCCATCAGCGAGAAGTCGCTGACGGTCCACGGGAAGATGAAGCCCTCGGCGTAGCCCGATCCGCCGAGGTAGTAGGGCGTCGCCGACAGGTCGTAGATGGTCTTGATGCCCACGCGTCTCGCGATTGCCTGCAGGCCCTTGAACCAGACCCGGGCCTCGGCGTTGCGGTCCTGGGTCTCGGAGTCGAGCTTGTCGGGGACCTCGAGCGGCTTGTCCTGGTAGCAGTGGTGCGCCTCGTCGTTGAGGACCATCAGCCGCGGCCCGTAGCGGGCCTTCGTGGCCGAGAGCCCGAGGTCCTTGAGCACTCGGGTGACGACGTCGTCGTCGGTCTCCTTGAACGGGTCGACCTTCTTGCCCTGGGTCAGGATCTGACGGGTGCGGCTCGCGACCCCGCGGATCTCGGGGCGGTCGCGGGGCAGGAAGGTGTGGTAGTTCGTGATCGCGACCCGCGCGGTCGACAGGCTCGGCCACAGGTCGGCGGGGACGAGGTCGCGCAGGCGGTAGTAGTTCTCGTCGTCGCTGGGAAACAGCACCCGCAGCCGGTTGCGGATCGTGATGCCGGGGGTGACGACGAGGAAACGGTCGGTGTAGCGGGGGTCGTGCGGGTTGTAGGCGTGGTTGAGGGTCTGCCAGGCGATGAGCATCGCCATCACGACGGTCTTGCCCGAGCCGGTGGCCATCTTCAGCGCGACGCGCGGCAGGCCGGCGTTATGGACGTCGTTGGCGTCGTCGACGCGACCTTTCCAGCCGACCTTGCCGGTCTGCTTGTGGGCCACCTCGGCGAGGTAGATCGCGGTCTCCGCGGCCTCGCGCTGGCAGAACAGCACCCGTTCGTCGCCGCGGGACTCGTCCGCCCAGTGCTCGAGCAGCTTGCGCGTGATGGGGGTGACGCCGTTGTAGGTCAGCCGCCAGCGCTCGACCTCACGACGGATGTCGTTGATCAGGGTGTTCGGCTCGCGGCGCTCGCCGGTGACGTCGAAGTCGAGCGAGACCTGCTCGGCGCCCTTGGTCCTGCCCTTGCGAGCGGCGGGGATCGGGATCCACGACTCGCTGGGCCGCCGCCCGTCCAGGACCGTGCCGGTCGGCCCCTGGGGACCGATCTGGAAATGGCGCGCAGGCGGGTCGAAGGGACCGTTGATCACGGGGTTGTCGAGCCCACCCGTCACCTGTCTCCCCCTTCGTACTCCGGTGTCCGTGCCGAGGCTATCGGGCGGTGCCGTCGGCGTTGCGAGAAGTCCGTCGACCTGCTCAGGCGGGGAGAGACGGGGCGGGCTGCGCCAACCGGGCCGGCATCCAAGGGTAGGGGTCGACGAGGGCGGTCTTGGCGTCCTTCCTCGCCGCGACCACGGGGGCGAGCGCACCGCCGGCCACGTAGTGACGTGCCCGGGTCTCGCCGACGGCAACGAGCAGGTCGAGCTCGACCAGCGCCTTGAGGTCGCGGCTCGCCGTACGCTCCTCGACCTCGGCACGCTTGAGGTAGGTGGCCCGGCGGATGCGGTAGCCCAGGGCCGCCTCGTAGAGGGCGAGCCCGGTCCGCTCGGGCAGGCCGTGGGCGGCGATCACCTCGTCGATCGCCGACCACATGGCGACTGCCTGACGGATGCGCTCGCGCAGGGTCTGAGCCTGCATGTGATGCGCACGGAGGTTGAACGACACCCAGAGGCCGGCGTCGCGTTCGGGGTGCCACGCTCCTGCGCCGGTGTGGGCGAGCACCCGGTAGTAGTCGAGAGTGTTGGCGCCCAGCCATTCCTCGATGCTGGAGAAGGTCGGGTCCGCGAGCCCACGGCGGGCGAGGACGAGTGTCTGGAGCGCGCGGGCGAGGCGTCCGTTGCCGTCGCGGAACGGATGGATCATCACGAGGTTGAGGTGGGCCATCGCAGCCTGGACGAGCGCGTCGTCGCGGTCGTCGGCGAGGCTGGCGACGAGTTCGTCGACGAGCCCCGCCACGGTGCCGGCGTCGGGAGCGGCGTAGACCTGACCGTCGGCCGCCTCGTCGTGGACGAAGATCGGCCCGGTGCGGTAGCTGCCCGGGGACTTGGTCAGGTCATTGCTCAGCAGCATGAAGTGCATGCCGCGAATCGCCGAGGCGTCGAGCACGAAGTGCTCGTCGGCGGACATGGCCAGCACGTACCCCAGGGCCTGCCGGTAGCCGCGGATCTCGGCGAAGGTCTGCTCGTCAGCGCTCAGCGGCTCCTCGCCGTCGACCGCGGCAGCGGCGTCGTCGACGTCGACGACGTACCCCTCGATGCTGTTGGACCCGCGGATCGCCGCCGCGAGGGCATGGCGCCGGAGCCCGCCGGTCCAGCGCTTGGGCGCGCGGAGGAAGTCGGCGGGCTCGGACCGGGTGGCGTGGATCTCGTCCAGCACCAGCCGGTCCTCGAGGGTGAGCTCGGGGGTATGGAAGATCATGGGACGTCCAGATGTCTCAATTCTTAAGACACGGTACGCGCGTGCCGAGAATGTCGCAAGATTGAAGACATCGGGACATGGTCACACCACTGGCGATGACGTCGGGGTCGCCGACGGGCGATCTACCCGTCCGCAGGCGGTCTCACTGACCTCGGGCCGGCCCCGCCGCGGACGTCTCAGGTCGGGTCGGCGAGCGTGGCGAAGATCCCGTCGGTCTCGGCCGCGTCGAACGCCGCCGGGTCGAAGCTGCCCCCGATCCATTCGAGCAGCTCGTCGTGGCGGTCGTGCTGAGGATCGCCGATGGCGTCGAGGAAGTCGTCGTAGCCCCACGGCCCGCCGACGTCCTCCGGCGGGCAGGCCCGGCGACCGTCGAGGCAGACCGGGCGCAGCGTGCCGAGGGCGGGGACGACGTCTTCGACGACGACCTGATGCTTCCAGCCGTCGCCGAAGTCGTACTCGAAGGTGAACCGGTCGCCAGCGCCGACGAGGTCGCCGAGCCGGACGGTCGAGGGGTCGATCGCGTCATCGGGCCAGTCGTCGTCGATGTCCATGTCGGTGGCGGAGCCGATGCGGAACAGGGCCAGGTGGTAGCCGGCCCACCCCATCGCCGTGAGCAGCGCCTCCTGCACCTGCGCGAGCGTGTAGTCGCTCGGCACGAGGACGCGCCGCCAGACCGGCGGCTTCACGTCCTTCAATGTGATCTTGAGCTGGTGCACCGTCGCCACGGGGACAGCCTGCCGCAGATCCGGCGGCGGCTCTCGGGAGGTCGGAGACGCCACGCCGGGGCTCAGTCGCTGCCGCGCCCACCGCCACTCAGGGTCACGAAGGGCCACGCGGGCCGCAGCGACAAGGTCAGCACCCGATCCTCCGCCTCGCCGATCTGTGTGAGCGTCGGGTGAAGAAGTCCGAGCAGAAGGACGTCGACGACGGCCACCCCCACTGCGGCCACTCCGTATTCGAGCGCGAGGTCGAGCGCGGCGCCGGACCACTCGAGCAGCACCGCGGCGGCGATCAGGACCATGCCCACCAGCGCTAGGCAGACGAGAGCGATGAACCGGAAGAGGGTCGCCCCCGTCCTTGCCCCTAGCGTCACCGCGCCGGCGAACCACAACGCAGCACCCACCTCGACAGCCAGCCCGCCCTTCGCATCGCCGAGGTCGCGCTCGATGACGATGGCCGCAATGACGGACAGCGCGGCACCGATCACCACCAGCGCCCACGGCAGAATCCGGGCCGCTCGTCGAGCACCCCGCTGAAGGCCCCCGGCAGCGACGCCGTACTCGCCTGCGACAGCGGTGTGCACCGGCTGGGACAGTCGCACGAGGACAGGCTGCGCCAGCCACTTGCGCAGTTGCGGATGCACGACTGCTCCTTCGCGACACGATCGCGGGCGACCCCGGGACAGGCCAAGATTCTCGACGAGACCCACGCGGGCAGCCAGTGCTACAGGCGACGCGGCGCAAGCCTCGGCGCCCCGACCGCTCACGGGGTCATCGCAGATACCAGTGTGTGCCGAGATCCTGTGGGCCCGCGACGGCGGTGGTGACGGTGACCGTCACGAGGCTGGTCCCTCGATCGCCAGCGTGGTGATCCGCTCGACGAACTGCACGAGGCTGGCGTAGGGGATGCGTCGGCATCGTCCGAGACGGACGGATCGCAGCTCGCCGTCGCGCAGGAGGGCGTAGATGGTCGTGCGTCCGAGGCCCAGCGCACGTGCTGCCTGCTCCGGAGTCAGCAGGATCGGCGCGACGACGTCGGTGGACGGGTCCGTGTTCGCTGGCGTTCGTGGTGTGGTTGTCATGGATACAGATGCGCGGGCGGGGGGCGCGAGCGCGCACCCGGGGCCGGCCCGCCCGTGCCTGTCGTCCACCGCCTGGTGACGGACTCGGTGACGGACCCCGTGACGGTCGTGACGGGCTCGCCGACGGCCCGCGACCTCGATGACGTACTCCGTCACAGAAGTGACGGAGTCGATGACGGAGCCAGTGAGCCTGGTGACGGACTCCGTCGCCGAAGTGACGGAGTCCATGACAGTGGCTGTCACCGTTCGCCGGCCGTCAGTTGGCGCCGCCGGGGCACGTGACGGACTCCGTGACGGAGTCTCTGAGGAACGTGTCAGGCGTCGAAGGGATGCCTGATGCTGTCGATCGGTCTGGTCGCCTCCGCGGATGCGGCGACGACGTACTTCCTCGGGAACGCTCCGGGGTGCCAGGCGAACTACTACCTCCATCCGGCCGGGCACTCGGGCCGGTGGATCGGCAGCGGCGCCGCAGCTCTCGGGTTGTCCGGCGGCCTGGACGCCGGGGGTGAGCGGGCGTTCCGGCTGCTGCTCGACGGCTGCGACCCGCACGGCGAGCGGCTCGTCGAGCCTGTGCTCCGCGCCGATCCGCGGTCGCGGCTGCCGGCGTCGCCGTTGGTGAAGGCGGTGCGCTCCGCGGCGGCGGCCCTCGGGGTGCCGGTGGCATTCCTTCTCGACGACCGAAGGCTGGTGGACCGCTTCGCGGCCCTCGCCAGGCGCTCGGGCGGGAGGCGCGGCATCCGGGTCGACCACGCCGCGCGCATCGCCGAGCCCACCGGCCGCGATCTGCACAGCATCTATGCGCGTCCGGGCAGCACCAGGTCGGGCCTGGTCGACCGGGCGCTCCGGCACCTGGGCAAGCGAGTCGACACCCGCCGCGCCGGGTACGACCTCACCTTCTCGGCGCCCAAGTCGGTGTCGCTCCTCGCCGCATTCGGCGGAAGCACAGTCAGGGAGGCGGTGGTCGCAGCGCACGCCGCAGCCGTCGCGGATGCCGTGGCGTGGCTCGAACGCACGACGGCTACCGCGGCGCGCGGCCACCAGGGAGACGGGCGACGTGCCGACCGGGTGCAGACGTCGGGATTCGTGGCGGCCGCCTTCGAGCACGGCACGAGCCGTGCCGGCGACCCGCAGGTGCACACCCATGTCGTCGTCGCCAACCTCCTGCACGGCGCCGACGGCCGCTGGTCCGCAGTCGACAGCCGCGCGCTCTACCGCCACGGCAAGACCGCCGGCTTCCTCTACCAGGCGGCGCTGCGCGCCCAGGTCACCGAGCACCTGGGCGTCGAGTGGGAGCCCGTCCGCAAGGGATCGGCGGAAATCATCGGGGTGCCCAGAGTCGTACGCCGAGCCTTCGCGAAGCGCTCCCAGCAGGTCCGCACCGCGCTCCGCGCGGCGGGGGCTGCCGGTCCGAAGGCGGCGCAGGCCGCGTGCCTGGACACCCGTCCCGACAAGGAACGCGTCCCGGCCGAGGAGCTCGAGCGGCGATGGGCTGCCGAGCTCCGGGTGCTGGGCTTCGAGCCGCGCGAACTGGTCGCGGCCTGCGTCGACCGAGCAGGGGTGCGACCGGCTCCCCATGACCTTGTCCAGGGGCTGATGGGGGCTGATGGCTTGACGCGCCACGCCACGTCGTTCGACCTCGACGACGTGCTCCAGGCGATCTCGTCCGGCCTCCCGTCGGGTGCCGATGTCGCGACGATCGAGCGACTGGCCGCCGCGGTGACCGCCCATCCGGAGGTGGTGGCGCTCGGATCCCCCGACGATTCCTCGATCTGGTCGCCGCGGTGGACGACGACCGACCTGCTGCACACCGAGCAGCGGGCGATTGCTACCTCGGACCTGCTGCGGACCCAGCGGGGGCCGGGGTCGCTACCTCGAGACGTCGATGCCGCGACCACGACACGCACCCTGGGGCCGGACCAGGTCGAGATGGTGCGCGCGTTGACGTCGGGCCGCGGCCGCATGCACGTGGTGGTCGGTCCGGCCGGGTCGGGGAAGACGGCCGCGCTGGCTGCGGCGTACGAGGTGTGGTCGGGCGAGGGTCGTCACGTGGTCGGGGCTGCGCTGTCGGCGATGGCTGCTCGCCAGCTCAGGCGGGGGTCGGGCATCCCGAGCGGCACGGTCGCGCAGGTGCTCAACGGCATCGACCGCGCCTTCCTGGTGCCTGGTGACTTCAGGCTGTCACGTGGGAGCGTCCTCGTGATCGACGAAGCCGGCATGGTCGGCACACGGGATCTGGATCGGCTGCTGGCCCATGTCGCAGAGGTGGGCGCGACCGTCGTGCTCGTGGGGGATCCGGCCCAACTGCCCGAGATCGAGGCGGGCGGCGTGTTCGCCGAGCTGGTCTCCCGCGGTGCCACCGAACTGCGGATGAACCACCGGCAGGACGCGGCCTGGGAGCGGGCCGCGCTGGCCGAGCTGCGGGACGGCGACCCCGGTCGCGCGCTGGATGCGTACGTCGCCCACGGACGCGTGCACATCGCCGCCGACCGGGACGGGCTCCATGCCCAGGTCGTGGCCGACTACCTCGAGGCACGCCGCGACGGCGCCGACGTCGCGATCCTCGCCTCGACTCGCGCCCAGGTGCGGGCCCTGAACGATCACGCGCGTCAAGAGCTGGCCGCGGTCGGAGAGCTCGCGGGGCCTGAGCTCTTCATCGCGGGCGAGGAGGCAGATATTGCTCTGCGCGCGGGCGACCGCGTGATCGTCACGGCCAACGACTACCCCCGTGGCCTGCTCAACGGCACCCAGGCGACCGTGACCGCCGTCGACGTCCAGCGCGGTGTTGCGACGATCGTTGCAGCTGATGGAGGTGTCCACTCGTTCGACCGTGACCGTTTGAGCGACGGCTGGCTCGACCATGCCTACGCACTTACCTGCCACAAGGCACAGGGACAGACGCTCGATCGCGCGCTCGTCGTGGGCTCGGCAGCGCTCGGGCGCGAGACGGCGTACGTCGCCCTGTCCCGGGGGCGGGAGGAGAACCGCCTGTACCTCGCGCCCGAGCCCCTGGCCGAGTCGCACGGGCCCGCATGGCTGCTCGAAGCGGTCATGGCGACGACCGACCAGTTCCGCCGCTCCGCACGACACCTGCTCGCCACCCGCCAGGTCAGCGAGCCGGAGGAACCGCACCCCCACCAGCGGGTGAGCACGCCCGAGCCGGACCGCGGTCTCCTGCGCTGACGTCGGCGTGTCGTCCACAGGCCAGTGGCCGCCCCGCTGGACGGGTGTACGCGAGCGGCCGGAGTCTGATCAGTTCGATGGAGGAGGCAGGGATGGGCAAGCGCGGCCACGGTGAAGGCACCGTCTACCGCAACCGGGGCAAGTGGGCCGGCGCTCTGACGGTCGGCTTCAACGCCGCCGGCGAGCAGCAGCGCCGCTACGTATCCGGGGCGACCCGGAAGGAGGCCCTCGACAAGCTCGACGAGCTGCGCCGCCAGCGCGACGCCGGCCACCTGGTCACCAGCACCCGCGGCATGACAGTGGAGGAGTACTTCGCGGACTGGGCGGTGGGGACGATCGCCCACCAGGTCGCGATCGGCGAGCTGCGCGAGTCGACCGCCGACAACTACCTCGACTTCGCCGACCGACTTATCGTTCCCTACCTCGGCCGTCACCGGCTCGAAGAGCTCAAGCCCGTGCACCTGCGCGAATGGCTGGCGATCCTGCGCGGCACCATGAACAGCCGAGGTCGACCCTTCGCCTCGCGCACGGTGCAACTGGCGCACGCAATCCTCCGGCGGGCGCTCAACGACGCACTCCGCGACGAGCTGGTCACCCGTAACGTCGCGCTCCTGGTGAGGGCTGGACGGGTCACCTCACCGACGATCGAACCGCTCCGCCCCGAGGAGCTCAAGGCGCTGCTCGCCGAGGCAACTGACGACCGGCTCCACGCACTGTGGTTGCTCCTGATCTCGCTCGGTCTACGCCGCGGCGAAGCGCTCGGGCTTCACTGGGACGACATCGACTTCGACGCTCGCACCCTGTCGGTACGGCGATCGCTGCAACGCCGCCGTACCCAGGAGCGCACGCCGAGCGGACGGCGGCGGGGCCACCTGGTCGAGGTGGAGACCAAGACGGCCGCGAGCGTCCGCAAGGTTGCCCTCCCGGATGTGCTCGTCGAGGTGCTGCTCGAGCATCGGGACCGGCAGGTAGCCGAGCGAGCGTCAGCGGATGTCTGGGTCGATCCGGAGCTGGTGTTCACCACGCACCTGGGCACGTGGCTCGATCCGCAGAACGTCTACGGCTTCTGGCACGCGCTCTGCGACCGCGCCGGCGTCCGACGCTGCCGCCCCCACGACCTGCGTCACACCGCGGCATCCGTCCTTCTGATGCAGGGAGCTGACATGCGCACCGTGATGGAGGTGCTGGGTCATTCCCGCATGGCCACGACCTCCGACCTCTACACCCACGTCCTCGACGAGGTGAAGGCCGACGCAGCGCACCGGATGGACGCGTTCTTGAGGGGGTTGTAGCTCGTCTCCGACGCGGGAACGCTCGAGTTCGGAACCAGGCTCCGCTGCTTGAGCCGTCGGTGCTTCAACGGATCGCTACAGCCAGTAGCGCCCCCATGAAGGCGGACAGCGCAAGCACCTTGAGTGTGGCCATGCGGTAGCGGAGAAGGAGGATCGCGGCGAGCACGGCGATGGCAAGAGCGGGGAGCTGGAGGGATGCCGGTTCCGGGACCTGGAGCGTGACGGGGCCGACCTGGATCTCGTCGACAGCACTGAAAAGGGTGTGCAGGCTGAACCAGACCGCGAGGTTGAGCACGACACCAGCGACGGCGGCACCCACGGCGGTGAGCGCGTGGCTGAGCGACTGGTTGTGCCGGAGTCGTTCGACGTACGGTGCACCCAGGAAGATGAACAGGAAGCAGGGCACGAACGTCACCCATACCGCCACGACGGCGCCGAGGGTGCCGGCCAGCAGCGGTGACAGGCTGCCGGGGCTGTTGTAGGCGGCGAGGAAGCCTACGAACTGCACCACCATGATCAGCGGGCCGGGCGTGGTCTCCGCGAGTCCGAGGCCGGTGACCATGTCCTGCGGCGAGATCCACCCGTAGCGGTTGACTGCCTCTGCAGCGATGTACCCGAGGACCGCGTAGGCGCCGCCGAACGTCAGGACCGCGCTCTTGGAGAAGAGGATGGCCTCCTGGGCCAGGACGTGGTCGACTCCCAGCGCCACGATGAGAGCGGCGACGGGCAGCAGCCACAGCACCGCGCACCACGCAGCGGCCCGCAGTGCGGCGCGCGCGGCCGCCGGAGGTATCGACTCGTCGTCGGGAAGGAGCGCCGGCTGCTGATCGGGATCCGCTGGGCGATGCTCCGCCGCGGACACCCAGCGTGGTTGACGGCGGCCAATCAGCCACCCGCTGAGCGCTGCCGCAGCAATGACGACCGGGAACGGCAGCCTCAGAAGCGACACCGCGACGAAGGACGTCAAGGCCAGGATCTGCAGCGCCCGGGTTCGCAGCGTGCGTCGACCTATACGGATCACGGCGTCCACGACGAGCGCCACGACGGCGGCCTGGAGCCCGAACAGCAGCCCGTCGACCCACACGATGTCGCCGAAGAGCACGAACGCGACGGACAGGGCGAGCATGGCGATGAAGCCGGGGACCACGAACAGGCCTCCGGCAACGACCGCTCCGATCCGCCCATGCATGAGCCAGCCGACGTAGGTGGCGAGTTGCTGCGCTTCCGGGCCGGGCAGGATCATGCAGTAGTTCAGCGCGTGGAGGAACCGCCGTTCGCTGAGCCAGCGCCGCCGCTCGACGAGTTCTCGGTGCATGACCGCGATCTGGCCCGCGGGGCCACCGAAGCTGTTGAGGCCGACGTAGGCCCACACACGGACGGCCTCGCGGAGGGTGACGCCGTGGGCCGACGACGTCATGACACTCCAGGAGAGTCGGCGGGAGGACGCCTCGGGACCGGGCGAGCGACCAGACTACGGACCTGGGACCTCGTCGGACCACCCGGCTCCGGAAGCGCGACGTAGGCCCGGAGTCGCAGCTTGCTCGCGCGATGCGGCGGCCGTCCGACCGGCACCGTACCGTTGGAGGACTGCGTCAGTACTGGCCGCTTGCGGGCTCGGAGAGACGCCAATCGGAGCGTCCAGGCTGACCCATCGATGAGCGCGCGACCCTGGCCCCGATGCGACAGCGGCAGCGGTCCTCTTGGTGCCGTCATGAAACCGTCATGTACCGCGGCGTGGCGGCCAGGACTTCGCCCCGACGATCAAGAGGTGACTCTTACTGCGTTGGCCGGCCGATGACGGCGCTCGAGCACAGGCCCACGGAGGTCGCGGAGGCAGTCGCCGGCGCCACGGTGCACCGGATCAGGCGGATGACCGCCGAGGACCTGCCCGCGGTCGTGGGATGGCACCGGGCGGAGTTCCCAGCCGGCTTCTACGCGCAGTTGGGCGAGGCGTTCCTGCGTCGGTGGATGGCCGCGCACCTGAGGCGCCCCGCGTCGGTGTCCCTGGTGGCCCTCGACGGCGAGCACAATCTCGTCGGGTATCTACTGGGCACCACGGACGACGGCGAGTACGGCGCCGGGCCGGTCGGGCTGTCGGTCGGTCTGGCGGCGCGAGGCGCGGCCGCGCTCGTCGCGCGCCCTGCGCTGTGGGCGGACTTCGCCGGGGTCCGTGCCCGCAGCTACGCGGGTCGAGCCGCGCGGGCGGTGAGGGCCAGGCGGGCCGGACAGCACCCGACCGGCGAGGGCGAGCTCCTCTACATCTGCGTGGAGCGCCAGTACCGCCAGCGCGGCGGTGGGGCTGCGCTGCTGGACGCCTACGTCGGGGAGGCACGCCGTCGGGGCACCGAGCGACTCCACCTGGTCACAGAGGCCGACAACGCGGTGGCACAGCAGTTCTACCTGCGGCGCGGGTGGTCGGCTCTGCCCGAACCGCGACGGTCGCTGGATGGGCGGCCGTTGGTTCGGATGGAGCTTTGCCTGCGGGAGCCGTCGACGTGAGGATGTCCTTCGGCAGGATCGCGGCCGCTGCGTTGGCGGTCTTTGTGGCGCTCGGCGCCGGGATGATCGCTGTCGCGCCGTGGGAGCCGCCCGCCGCCGGCGGAACAGTCGACGCCGGCGCCATCCCGCAGCCCACGGCGCCAGATGTCGAGGCTCCCGTCGAACCTCCACCGCCAGCGGCGGACCCGGTGATCAAGCCGATCCCCGATGCACAGTGGGAGCGGATCGTCGCTACCGGCACCTGGCGGCCCGGCTGTCCCGTCGGGCGCGAGGACCTGCGGCGCCTCGAAGTCGGCTACATCGGGTTCGACGGGCAGTATCGACGCGGTGTGCTGGTCGCGCACCGCGACAGCGTGCAAGACCTCGCCGAGATCTTCACCGGCCTCTTCGACGCCGGCTTCCCGATCGGCCTGATGGTGCCCGTGGAGAAGTACGGCGGCGACGTCGTGCGCAGCCTGCGGGCCAACAACACCTCGGCGTTCAACTGCCGCAAGCCCGGCCAGATCAACGCACCCGTCAAGGAGTCCCCGCACGCCAACGGCCGCGCCGTCGACATCAACCCCGTCCAGAACCCCTGGATGGACCCACGCTGCGACTGCTGGGTGCCCAGCGCCAAGCACGCCAAGCAGACCGACGGGCCCGGCATCATCCGGGAGGAGAGCCTGCCGGTGTTCCTGTTCGAGTCCCGCGGCTGGGTCTGGCAGAACATCAAGGTCCCCGACTACATGCACTTCGACACCGGCTTCCCGTCCAAGGCCCGCACGCAGGCACCGGCGGCTTCCGGCTGACCCGCGGTGCCGTCCCCGCGCGACTGCGGGATGCTGTGAGGGACGGAAGGAGCACTCTCGTGGGGATGGGCCGCGTCCTGGTGGTCGACGACGAACAACCGCTGGCGCGCATCGTCGGCTCGTACCTCGAGCGGGAGGGCTTCGAGGTCTCCGTTGCCCACGACGGGCCAAGCGCGCTGGAAGCGGCGCGCCAGCAGATGCCGATGCTCGTCGTGCTCGACATCATGCTGCCCGGCTCGGACGGGATCAGCGTGTGCCGCGAGCTGCGCGGCTTCACCGACGCCTACATCCTCATGCTCACCGCCCGCGACCACGACCACGACAAGGTCGCTGCGCTGACCGCCGGCGCCGACGACTACCTGGTCAAGCCGTTCTCCTCGAGCGAGCTCGTGGCCCGTTGCCACGCGATGCTGCGCCGACCGCGCACCCACATCCCCGCGTCCGCGGTGCAGCGGGAGGACCTCGGCGTCGGCGGCCTCGTGCTCAGCACGCACAGCCGTACCGTCACGATCAACGGGGCGGACGTTGACCTCACCCCGACCGAGTTCGGCATCCTCGAGCTGTTGCTGCGCGCCCAGGGAGGGGTCGTGACCCGGGAGGAGATACTCGAGGCGATGCGCGGGGGCCGCTGGTACGGCGACGACCAGGTCGTCGACGCGCACATCGCTCGGCTTCGGGCCAAGCTCGGCGACACCGCAAACCCGCGCAGGTTCGTCCTCACCGTCCGCGGCGTCGGCTACCGACGAGGGCCGGGATGAGCGGCCGGCTGCCCCGCCTCGGGCGACGGGTCCTCGCCGCGCAGATGCAGGTCGCGATCGTCTGCGCCGTGGCCCTCGTCCTGGCCGTAGCCCTCGTTGCCCCGCGACTGTTCGCCGATCACCTCGCGGCGACGGGCGAGACCGACCCCGTCGTGCAGGGCCACGCCGAGGAGGCCTTCCGGACGAGCGGCGCCCTCGCCCTGGTCGCCGCTCTCGTCGTCGCGCTGCTCGCCGCGGCGCTGCTGTCCCGGCCGCTGGGCCGACGGCTCGCCCGCCCGATCGAGGACCTCGCCACCTCGGCCGACACCGTCACCAGTGGCCAGCACCGGGTGCACGCCCCGGTCGATCCGTACAGCGACGAGGTGGCCCGGCTCGGGCAGAGCCTGGAGCGGATGGGCGACCGCCTCGACCATGCCGAGCAGGCCCGCAGCCAGATGCTCGCCGACCTAGCCCACGAGATGCGCACACCGCTGGCGACCATCGAGCTCTACACCGAGGCCGTCCGCGACCAGGTCGTCCCGACCGACGAGAGCATCACCGCCATCCAGGCCCAGGTACAGCGGCTGCGCCGCCTCGCCGACGACCTGCGCGACCTCACCCTCGTCCAGGAGCAGGCCCTCGCGCTGCACCTCGAGCCGGTCGACATCGCAAGTACCGCCGCCACAGCCTGCCTGGCCCTGGCCCCCGCGTACGCCGCCGCAGGCGTCCAGCTCGAGGCGCGCACCGACGCTGGCCCCATCGTGGTCGACGCCGATCCCGTGCGCCTCGGCCAGGTGCTGGGCAATCTTCTCGACAACGCCCTCGCCCACACCCCCGCTGGCGGCCACGTCACGGTCAGCGTCGGGCGCGCCGCCGACGACGTCGTCATCGAGGTGCGTGACGATGGCACCGGCATCGCGCCCGAGCACCTGCCCCTGGTCTTTGACCGGTTCTTCCGCGCCGACCCCGCCCGGCAGTCGGTCCGCGGCGGTACCGGCCTAGGGCTCACGATCGCCCGAGCCCTTGTCGACGCCCACGGCGGCACCCTGCACGCGGTGTCGTCCGGGACCGGTGCAGGCGCCACCTTCACCGTGACCCTCCCCGGAGCCGGGCCCGCCGCCCCCTGACCATCTCGGGTGCGCTCCGCCTCGGCGCGCGTCTCGCGACGCAAGGGGGTCTGGCTGACGTCGACCTGGCCCGCGCCGTCGTCTTCCTGCTCGACATCGTCCTCGCGAGCTACGACTTGCGCTGGCGGATGCCCGCCGTACGGCTCCATAGCTGACGCCATAGCTGACATGGGCCGAAAACGATCAAGAGCCGGTTCCTCTGGGTGGAGGAAACCGGCTCTGATCTGCGGTGTTGCTGGCGCGCCCGAGAGGACTCGAACCTCTAACCTTCTGATCCGTAGTCAGATGCTCTATCCATTGAGCTACGGGCGCGTGCCGAAGGCTCGGAGAGTCTAGCCGGTCCCCCGCGGGATGACGAAATCGCGCTGGGACGGCCCGCAGCCACGGGCCGTCCCAGCGCGGTCCCCCGCGCGCCGGTCCCCTCCACAGAACGGCGCAGGCGGGGGTGTCAGGGGTGCTGGGTCGCCGCCGGATCCGGCGGATGGGCGGGCACGTCCTCGGCGTCCAGGCCGCCCAGGATCAGGGCGATGACGCAGGCGGCGAAGACGGGCGGGACGGCGGCACGGATCAGATCCCGGTCCACGACGCGCCCTCCGCCCCGACCAGGTCGAGCTCGGGCCCGCACGAGGCGAGGTCCTCCATGAGCTCGAGCACGTGGCTCCACCCGCAGTGGGCGGCCAGGACGGCGGTGAACGTTCCCGTGCGGTTCGACGTACGCCGGCTGTGCACGTGCAGGCCCTTCTCCTGCGCACGCCGGTAGGCCCTGGCCGCATGCTCGCGCGGGCCTGTGTAGTGGAGCGTTACTCCGGGCGAGGCCTTCTCATCCATGATTCGGCCGCCCTCCCCTCGGAAGTCGGTCGCCGCATCCCCGCGGCACATCTCCCCCATCGCACGCGAAGCGCCTCTCGCTATGGATCGAACGGGTGATTCGAGTGCTGACGGTGATCGCACGGCGACGGGAGGGCGGCCTTCGGCGCCCCTGCCGTGAGAAGGTCGAGAGGCCGCGGCCACGGGGGTGCGCGGCTCCAGCAAGGGGTTGATCCGCTGTGCCGCGCCGCATGCTCGCCGCGCTCCTGTCCGTGGTCGCGTCCGCGGCCCTGGTGATGGGCGTCGTCGTCGCCCCGTCGTCGGAGGCCGCCAGCGCCACCGTCACCTGGACCTCGGCCAAGGTCCTGCGCTGGAGCGACGGCGACACCGTCGTCACCAGCCGCGGCACGGTCCGGCTCATCGGCGTCGATACCCCGGAGGTCGGCCGCTGCGGCTCCGTGCGCGCGACGAACCTGGCCAAGAAGCTCGCGCCGGTCGGCTCCTGGGTGCGCCTGGGCAACCCGGCCAGCGTGAACGACCGCGACCGCTACGGGCGCCACCTGCGCTACGTCGATCGCAACGGCGTCGACATCGGCAACCGCCAGATCATGGCCGGCGCCCGGGCCCGCTACGACGGCAAGGATGGCTACCAGTGGCACCCGCGCCAGGCGAAGTACCGCTACAGCGACTCCCGCTACGCCAACTACTCGTGCACGACGACGTCGACGCCGACGACCTCGAGCAGCTGGTCGACGCGCGTGAACTCGCCGGTGTCGGCGTCCAACCCCGACCTCGACTGCTCGCAGATCCCCGCTGCCTACAAGCCGATCCGCATCACCGGCACCGACTACCACCGCCTCGACGCCGACGGCGACGGCTGGGGCTGCGACGGCTGATCTCTACCTCTGCGCGGACGTCGCCGAGCGGCTCGTTGACAGGCAAGTAACTGCTTGCCTATGGTCTTGCCGTGGGCGACGTCTTCAAGGCGCTGGCCGACCCGACCCGGCGGGCGATCCTCGACGAGCTCACCGAGCGGGACGGCCAGACGCTGTTCGAGCTCTGCGCGCGGCTGGCCACCAAGCACCAGCTCGCCTCCAGCCGGCAGGCCGTCTCCCAGCACATCGACGTCCTCGTCGACGCGGGCCTCGTCCGCACCCGTCGCGACGGCCGCTACAAGTTCCACCACGTCGAGACCGAGCCGCTGCAGCACCTCGCCGACCGATGGCTGCGCCCGCACGAGGAGGACCCCGCATGAGGATCACGCTCACCAGTGTCATGGTCGACGACCAGGCCAAGGCGCTCGCGTTCTACACCGACGTCCTCGGCTTCTCGGTGAAGCACAACATCCCGATGGGCGAGCACGCCTGGCTCACCGTCGTCTCGCCGCAGGACGCCGACGGCGTCGAGCTCGTCCTCGAGCCCGACTCGCACCCGGCCGCGCAGCCGTTCAAGGCCGCACTGGTGGAGGACGGCATCCCGTTCACGTCCTTCTCCGTCGACGACGTCGAGGCCGAGCACGAACGGCTCGTCGGCCTCGGCGTCCGGTTCACCCAGCCGCCGACCTCGATGGGCCCGGTGACCACCGCGGTGCTCGACGACACCTGCGGCAACCTCATCCAGATCATGGCGATGAACCCCGCCTGAGCCGGACCGGAACGGCACCTGCGGAGGAACGGCCGGACCCTCGGGCTGAGACCGGGCCATTCCGATGTCCTGAGACATCAGCTCTGCGGAGGCGGCGGGAACCGTCGCGGTCCGGCGCCTTCGGCGCGAGGAGCTCCTCCCACATTCCGAGCGGCCTCCGCTCGTAGCAAGAGGGCACCCCCTGACGGGGGTGCCCTCTTCCTATGAGCGGAGGCGGCGGGATTTGAACCCGCGAGGGGCTTTGAGACCCCAACCCGCTTAGCAGGCGGGCGCCATCGACCGGACTAGGCGACGCCTCCAGCGCCGGGCCAGACGCACAGGCGCCCGCTTCCGGCCCCGAAAGGGTACCCGACGCCGCAGGGTGGATCCGACTGCGGGAGAGCCGCCCGGGTGCGGTCCGGCCGGGCGGGGTGACCGGGCGATCGCAGGTCAGGCCGGGAGCGACCGTCGTCCGGCCTGCACCTGACCCTGGGTGCCGAGGTTGGCGCTCGACGCCGCTGTGCGGCCGGCGCGCGAGGCCTCGGGCGCCAGCGCCCCGGACGACGACGGCCGCCAGGTGCCCCGGGCGCGCGACTCGGCGGAGTAGAAGTCGGCGACCCGGCCCCGCTTGTCGGCCAGCACGAGCGCGGTGCCGGCTCCGGGCCGCGCGGCGTCCTCCCGCACCGACTGCTGCTCGGCGGCCTCGCGCGCCTCCTTCAGCCGCTCGCCGATGCGGTGCACGAAGCCCTCGTAGAACGAGCGCCGGGCCACGCGCGCATCCATCGGCACGGCCTCCGGCCCCCAGCGGTCGTGGCGCACCATCGCCTGGCGGCGCCACGCGCCGGTGCGCATCCACGCCGTCACGGCCGAGGCCATCTGGAGCGCGAGGGAGGCCCAGATCGCCTGGGCCATCCGCACATCCGACGGGTAGCCGTAGAGCACGACGCCGTCGGCACGGCTCAGGACGTCCATCCGGACGTCGTTGGCGCGGGCGACGGCGCTCATGAGCAGCACGAGGTGCTTCTTGAGGTTGCGGTTGCTGTGGTCGCCGTCGAAGACGATCCGCTCGACGACCGGCTGCTCATCGGTGCGGCCGTCGCGCGCGGCGGCCAGGGCGAGGTCGATGCTGTGGCGGGCGGCGAGCTCCTGCGCCTTGGCCATCAGCGCCTCGCGCTCGTGCTCGGAGTCGGTGCTCTCGGCCTTCGCGAGGAGGGCGGAGATGCGCTCGACCATGCGGTCGTCGGCGGCGGGCGGGTCGGCGTACGAGGTGCGGGTCACGGGATCCTCCGGGTGCGACGGGTCAGCACCGCTGCCGACAACCCCCGTGGCCGCGCGGCGGACCGCCATCGTGCGACCGGGGTCCGACAGTCCGGCGTACGGCGTCCGTCCGCGGTCGGGGCAGGGCAGAGTGGGGGCCCCGACCGCCGTCCCCGGAGGACCCTGTGACCGACCCCGTCCGCATCGGCCTGGTGGGCTACGGCCTCGGCGGCCGCGCCTTCCACGCGCCGCTCATCGCGTCCGCGCCCGAGACCGAGCTCGTCGCCGTCCTCACCCGTGACGCCGACCGCCGCGCCCAGCTGGCCGAGGACCACCCCGGCGCCGTCGCCGTCGACTCGCTGCAGGCGCTCAAGGACGCCGGTGCCGAGGCGGTGGCGGTCTCGTCGACGACGGGCACGCACACCGAGGTGACCGACGCAGCGCTCGAGCTGGGGCTGCACGTCGTCTGCGACAAGCCGCTCGCTGTCGACGCCGCCACTGCGGAGGCGACCGTCGCGAAGGCCGAGGCCGCGGGCCTGATGCTCACGCCGTACCAGAACCGCCGCTGGGACTCCGACTTCCTGACCCTGCGCGAGGTGCTCGGCTCCGGGAAGCTCGGCGAGGTGTTCCGGTTCGAGTCGCGGTTCGAGCGGTGGGCGCCGGGCCAGCCGCGGGTGTGGTGGCGCAGCGGGCTGCCGCCGGAGGAGGGCGGCGGCGTGCGACTCGACCTCGGAGCGCACCTCGTCGACCAGGCGCTCGTGCTGTTCGGGCCGGTGACGTCGGTGTACGCCGAGTCGTTCATCCGGCGTCCCGGCGCGGCGGCCGAGGACGACCTCGCGATCCTGCTGACCCACGCCGGCGGCGTCGTCTCGCACATCTACGCGAACACCACGAGCGGCGACATCTCGCGCCGCTTCCGGCTGCTCGGCCGCGACGGGGCGTTCGTGATCGGCGGCGTCGACGGCCAGGAGGACGCGCTGCGGTCCGGGCGCACCCCTGCGTCCGAGGGCGACGGGTGGGGCGTCGAGCCCGTGGAGACGTGGGGCCACATCGTGCGCGGCGCCGAGCGGGAGGTCGTGGCCACCGAGCGCGGCCGCTGGGACTCCTTCTACCCGGCGTTCGCTGCCGCGGTGCGCGGAGGAGGGCCGGTGCCGGTCGACCCGCGCGAGGCCGTGGCGGCGCTGCGGGTGCTCGACGCCGCGGCAACCAGCGCCCGCGAGCACGCGGTCGTCTCGCTGACCGCGTGACACGCACGGAGGCCGCCGTCCCCGAGGGGCGGCGGCCTCCGTCATGAAGGGTGGAAGTGTCTGGCTCTATGAGTCATTGGGACCCTTCACCACAACGGCCTACTTGAAGATGGCCTCGCGGAACTCCTCGCGCTGGCGGCAGGCGACCTTGATCTTCTCGAGGTCCTCGTCGCTGCAGTCGAGGTTGTAGACGTCGCGGATGAACTCGGGGAGGTCCTCGCGGTAGTCGTGCGCCCAGGCGCGGTACGAGCCGGGGATCTGCGCGTTCTTCATGTCGATGAGCGTCTGGAAGAACGTCGTCACCGGGCGCCACCGCATCGACGACGGGATGCCGCGCGGCGAGCGGTTGGGGATCTCCTCGACCTTCGGACGGTTGGGCCCGAGCCACGACGGGCGGCGGGTGATGAGGTTCGCCTCGAACTTCGTCACGCCGTCGTTGTCGTGGGAGAGCAGGACGAAGCGCTTGCGCTCCTTCTCCTCCTCGCCGAGGGCCAGGAACTGCTCGTAGTCGTTGACGACGGCGACGATGTCGTGGTCGACGTCGATGCGCGACTTGTCCATGAGCTCGTGGCGCCAGCCGCTGGCCGCCGGCGTCCCGATCCAGAGGCCGTTGTCGATGCCGAGCGCCTCGGCGCCCATCGTGCCCCAGCCCTCGAGCACCGCCTGGCTGGTGTGCGCGCCGAGCGACTCGCCGAAGATCACGACCTTGGGCCGCTTGTCCTTCGGCACGTCGCGCAGGCGCTGCAGGATCCGCAGCCACAGCAGGCGGTTCTGGATCTGCGCGTCGTGGACCTTGCCGAGCGACAGCGGCGACGGGCGCTTGGAGTACTGCAGCGTCACCGACGCCATGTCGCCGAGGGTCATGTACTGCGCGGCCGCGATGGCGACGTAGTTGACGTAGCCGGTGCCCGTCGGCGAGACGAGCATGATGAGGCTGCGCGACCACGCGTCGGTGCGGTCCATCTCGGCGAGCGCGAGCTCGACCCGCTCGGCCGGGTCGGGCGAGGCGTCGAGGCCCACGAACACCTGGATCGGCCACGCCTTCGCGGGCTTGCCCATGACCGTCGGGATCGACAGCTCGGGGCGCGGGTGCTCCTCCGCGCCGGGCAGCAGCACCTTGAGGTCGGCGGGCGGCGGCTCCGCCCGGACGTAGGTGACGGCGTGGCGGCGGCCCTCGCGGCCTAGCGACTCCCACGACACCAGCGACGCCGGGTCGCCCGACACCATCGGGTTGGTCCAGACGCCGGCGATGGCGTCGTCCATGCCGTCCTCGTAGGTCGTGGTGCCCGCCTCGATCTGGCGCATCGCACGGCCCCACAGCTTCGCCGTGCCGTAGCCGAGGCCGCCGAGGGCGACGAGGTGGACGAAGCGGCGCCACGTGACCTCGGACCCGGGCAGCACGCGGCTGCCGACCGAGCCCAGCTCGCGGGCGACCCACTGCTCGCCCGCCGCGAGGCCGGCCAGGACGCCGACGATGCCGAGGCCCGCGCCCAGCCCGGCGAGCGAGCTCATACCCGCGGGGTCGGTGCCGTGCTCGGGCGGCGTCTCGTTCTGGCGCACCTTCTCGATGTACGCCGCGAGCGCGAGGCCGACGGGGACCGACGCCGGGATGCGCGCGATCTTGCCGTTCGCGCCGACGGCGTTGTCGAGCCAGGTCTGGCCGAGCTGCGTCGCGCCGAGCGCCGTGCCGGCGAGGCCAGTGATGCCGAAGCGCCACGCGATCTGGCGGGCGATCGAGGGCATCAGCGGGTCGTCCTCGTCGCTGAACCCGATCGCGGCCGCGGCGCCGAAGCCCGCGGGGATCGCCGCGGCGTCGAGCAGCCAGGTGGCGAACCGGCGCCGGGTCTCGTCGCTCCACGAATCCGGGAGCGGGAGCGCGGTGGACAGAGCCGTGCCGCCGGCGTCGATGAGGTCCTGGGCGACGACCGTGAGCATGTAGTGCGTGCCGACCGTGAGGCCGGTGATGATGCCCTGGTCGATCCAGGACCGCTCCGACAGCGACCGGGTGAACGTCGTGGGCACGGAGCCCGCTCCGATCACGATCCCGGCCTGGTTGCCGGGCCCGAGGATCTCGTGGCGCGACACAGCAGTCTCCCCTCCATCGGTGGTGCTCGCGTGCGACGGTAGTGCCACCCGCACCTGGAAGGGACCGCAACCCCGTGAACGTGGCCAGCCGCACCGCCGGTGGTCTCATCCTGGTCGCCGGGGTGGTGGCCGCGTCACTCCTCCTGGGTGACCTCGGCGCGATCGTCGGCGTCGTCATCGCGATGGTGGGATTCCAGCTGCTGACGCGCCGCGTCGAGGGCGCCCCTTACGTCACCGCGGCCATCGCTACGACCGTCTGCCTGGTCTTCATCGCGTGGCAGCACTCGCTCACCTGGACCGAGCTCGGCCTCGGCCGCTCGACGTGGGTCAGCGGACTGCTGTGGGCTCTCGCGATCGTCGTCGCGGTGGGCGCGGTTATCGGGATCGCGGGCGGCATCCGTGGTTCCACAAGTTCTTCGCCGACGAGCGGCACGCCGACGCCGACGGCCTCCAGACCACCCGCAAGGTGCTCCTCGACATCCCGCTCGGCACGGTGCTCATCGAGGAGTTCGCGTTCCGCGGGGTGCTGCTCGCACTGATGATCCAGCAGTACGGCACGGTCTGGGCCGTCGCCGTCACGTCGTTCCTGTTCGGGCTCTGGCACATCCTCCCCGCGCTCGAGATGCACGAGGCGCACCAGGAGGCCACCGGCCACAAGCTCGTGACCGTCGGCTCGACCGTGCTGTTCACCGGGCTGTCCGGCGTCGGGTTCGCGCTGCTGCGCCTGTGGACCGGCTCGCTGTTCCCGCCCGCCGCGCTGCACTGGGCCGCCAACGGCACCGGCATCGTCGTCGGCTTCTTCGTCAACCGGCGTCTGGCCGCCCTCGCCGAGCGCGAGCCCTTCGACGCCGACGCCGACCCCGAGTAGCCGGCTTGCGTCCACCCCTTCGCTGTCAGGTGAGGCGGGGCCAGGTGGCGGGGGCGGGCCACGACCCGGTGGCCTCCGCGAGCCGCACCTCGAAGGCCCCGACCGTACGGCGCAGGAGCAGGCCGCCGGCGTCGACGACGTCCTCGACCACGGGCAGGTCGAGCCCGACGAACGTGCGGCGCTGACGTCGTCCGGCCACCTCGCGGCCGCCGAGCTCGACGGCGTCGTCGCCGAGGTCCTCGACCTCGACGACGCAGGGCACCGGGGCCAGGAGCGCGTCGTAGTCGCGCGGGTCGACGAGCAGGCCGTGGGCCGCGCCCGAGCCGGCCGTGCCCGCGATCACGAGCCCCGGCAGCAGCAGCCGGCCCTCGAGCAGGACCGGGTCGGACGCCGTCCCCTCGACCGTGCGGCGCACCTCGACCGTGCCGTCGAGCCACGTCGCCTCGAGGGTCGCGTCGCGGACGACGCCGTCGCCGGATCCGGTCCAGCGCACCACGGCCGAGGCGCCGCTCTCGGAGAGGCGCAGATCGGTCTCGAGCCGCGACGCCGGGTTGGCCGCGACGCGGATCGACCGTACGCGGACGCCGTCGCCTACCTCGCCCGCCACGTAGCGCTCCTCGATCCCGGCGGGACGGCCGTCGGAGAGGTGGAGGTAGCGGCCTCGGCTGCGGTCGGGGTCGGCGGGCATGTCGGGCATGCGGGGGTCGGGCGACGTGGTCACCCCCTGATCGTCGCAGGATGGTCCCGTGAAGCTTCATGGCACCGTCCGCGAGTCGGACCCGCTCCTCGTCGTCGCCCTCGATCTCGAGGCGGGCGAGCTCGGCGACCGGCTGCCCCTGCTCATCACCGGCGTCGGCAAGGTGCGCGCCGCCGTGGCGGTGTCGAGCCTGCTCGCGGTGTCGCGGCCGTCCGTCGTCGTCAACATCGGTACGGCCGGCGGGCTGCGCCACGGGCTCGACGGCGTCCACGAGATCGGCACCGTGATGCAGCACGACTTCGCCGACGAGGCGATCCAGCGCACCACCGGCGAGAGCTTCGGCCCGCCGATCCTGCTCGGCCACGGCCTCACGCTCGCGACGGGCGACGTGTTCGTGCAGGGCGGCCCGACGCGCGACCATCTCGAGCAGGTGGCCGACCTCGTCGACATGGAGGGCTACGCCGTCGCGGCCGCGGCCCAGGCGGCCGACGTCCCGGTGCGCCTGGTGAAGCTCGTGAGCGACGACGCCGACGAGCACGCCCTCACCAACTGGGTCGACTCGGTCCGCGACCACGCCCGCACCCTCGCAGCCTGGGTCGACCAGCACCTCTGAGACGGCACGCGTGCAACACCAGCATGTGCTGCGAAGTCGGCCGACTTTGCGGCACTTGCTGGTGTTACGTGCGAACCCTGGTCAGCCTCGGCGGATGGGGCGGGTCATGCAGGTGGGGCCGCCCTCGCCCTTGTCGGACTGCTCGCTGTCGAAGGTGTGCACCTCGACGCCGCGCTCGCGCAGCTTGTCGGCGGTGCGGGTGTTGCGCTGGCCCATGACGACGACGCCGGGGCGCACCGCGAGGATGTTGCAGCCGAGCGTCACGTACTCGTCGTCGTCGACCGTGACCCACTCGATCCCGCGACGGGCCAGCGAGCGAAGCATCGCGACCGGCGCGAGCTTCTCGTAGACGACGGCGAGGTCGTCGCGCACCGGCGAGATCACCGACATGAGGTGCAGGCAGTACTCGGGGCCCATGTCGTGCGGGACGTCGAAGACCTCGACGCCGACGCCGTCGCCCGCGAGGATCCCGCGCATCTGGTCGACCGCCGCCTCGTTGGTGCGGTAGCTGCGGCCGATCGCGACGGTGTCCTCGTCAAGCCAGAACATGTCGCCGGCATCGGCCGTGGCCTCGCCGACGAGCCGGCCGATGGTCGGCACGCCCGCGAGCTCGAGGCCCTCGATGAGGTGCTTCGCCTCGCCCTGCCGCGCGGCCTTCGCGGCCTGCAGCTCGATGGAGCCCGACGGCCCGACGAAGACGGGGTCGTAGACGAACACGGCGTCGGGAAGGCCGTCGACCGGGTCGAGCTCGACGACGTCGGACCCGAGCGAGCGCAGCGTGGCGACGAAGCCGGCGTGCTGGTCGACGAGGCGGTCGAGGTCGGGCGTCTGCCAGTGCGCGGCCTCGTACTGCGCGACGACGTCGGCGCCGCCGGTCAGCGGACGGCGGACGGCGACGCGGCGCAGCTCGGCGACGGAGGAGCGGACACCGTAGGAGGGCTCGGTCATGGCGGCGAGCCTGCCAGACGCCGCCGCGGCGATCCAAGGGCCGTCCCGTCCGCCCTCGCGTCGGACGGGGTCCGCCGCTGCCCGGACGGCAGCCCCTGTGCGACCTGCAGCGCTCCCCGGCCCCGCGTGCCGCGGGGCCCAGGTAAGGGGAGGGTGAAGGTGGTCCGGGCAGCGGCCGGCGTCGCTTAGGTTGGGGCCTCTCGGGCAGGAGGGGGAAGTCGGTGCGCGACGACGTGCAGGGGGCGGGCCTCATGGCCTCGCTTCGGCGCGACCGCGTCCGGTTGCTGCTCGGCCTGATCGGCGTCGCCATCGCGGCTGTGATCGTGCACGAGCTCGGCGAGGGCGGAAGCTTCCCCGTGGCCGTCCTGCTCGTGCCGGTCATGGGCACCGCGCTCATCGCGGGTGGTGCCGCTACCGCGATCGTCGGGGCCGTGGCCGTCCTCGTCGGCGGCATCGAGGCCTGGCAGGGGATCTTCTCCACGACCGACATGCGGCTGCGCTTCGGCGCGCTGATCGTGGGATCTCTTCTTGCCGTGGCCCTCGCGTGGCTGCGTACCCGTCGCGACGAGCAGCTGGCTCAGCGGGAGGTGCAGCTCGCCCTCGCCGAGCAGCAGTCGGCCGCGCAGGCCATCGTCACCGCGATGATCGACCGCCTCCCCACTCTCACCGAGGCTGCGGACATCCCCGCCGTCGCGGCCGCGACCTGCCGTGCGGCTCGCGACCTGTTCGGCAGCGACTCGGCGTCGTACTGGCAGGTCGAGGGCGACGACGCGGTGCTGCTGGCGCGCGAGGCGGCGGAGGACGCCATCCCCCTCGGCGCGCGCCTGCCGTTGTCGGCGTTCGAAGGCACGGCGCCCGCCACCGCGTCGAGCCGCACGGGCTGGGTCGACCGTCCGGGTCTCGCGCGGTTCACCGCCGCGCAGCCGGTGCTGCAGCGCTCGGGAACCAGCGTCGGCACGTCGACGCCGCTGCGCGTCGGCGGCGAGGTCGTCGCCTACATCGGCCTCGGCTGGAGCGACGAGCGCGACCTGCCGGACCCGGCTTACCTCGGCGCGCTCGACCGGTTCGCCGACCAGGTCGCGATCGCCAAGACCGTCGTCCGCCGGCGGATCGCGCAGCAGGAGGCGCAGAGCCTCGGACGCCGGCTGCAGGCCGGGCTGCTGCCGGTGCGCCTGCCCGACGGCGGCGGCGTCAAGGTCCGCAGCGAGTACCGGCCCGGCACCCGTCACCTGCTGCTCGGCGGCGACTTCCTCGACGTCGTCCACCACGACGACGTCGACGAGATGGCGTTCCTCGTCGGCGACGTGTCAGGCCACGGGCCCGAGCAGGCGGCGCTCGGCGCGATGCTGCGCTCGGCGTGGGTGGGCGCGGCGTCGCTGCCCTCGACGTCGCTCGAGGAGTGGGTACGCGTCCTCGACTACGTCGTGCGCGAGCGGCGTCCGAGCGAGGACCTGTTCGTCACGGCGGTCGCGGGCCGCCTCGACGTCCGCACCCGCACGCTGCGCTATGTGCTGCTCGGCCACCCGCCGCCCATCCTGCTGACCCCGACCGTCGAGGCGCTGCCCACGGGCGACCCGCCGCTCGGCGTCCTGCCCGAGGCGCTCGCGACCGTGCGCACGGTCGAGCTGCCGGAGCACTGGTCGCTGCTGCTGCTCACCGACGGCTTCTACGAGGGCCGCAGCGAGCCGGCGTCCACCGAGCGCGTCGGCTTCGACAGCTTCGTCTCGCTGCTCTCCGACCGCGACGACCCCCTCGCCGACGACGACTACCTCCGCCGTCTCGCCGACGACATGGAGCAGCGCCACGGCGGCGCGCTCGACGACGACGCCGCCGCCCTCCTGCTCACCCCGCGCTGCCCCGCCGACTAGACCCGCTTTGGATGGGTGAGCGACGGCTATAGCGTCCGCTCACCCATCCAAAGCGGGTCCCTCAGAGCTGGATGGACTGGGACTCGTAGACGCCGAACCAGTCGGCGGTGCCGGCGTCGAGGTCGAGGGTGATGTGCGGGGGCACGGGCCCCGGCTGCTTGCCGGCGTTGAAGACGACGGTGCTGCCGAGCCGGTCGTACCAGGAGCCGCCGTCGATCCACGGCGCCTGGTGGATGTGGCCGCACAGGACGACGTCGGGCTGGTACTGCTCGATCCACGCCGCGAGGTCGTGGTCGGGGAACTCGCGGCGGCCGTCGCGGCAGAGCACTGTGCCCGCCGGCGGCGAGTGGTACAGCCACACCCACCGCTCCGGGCGGTCGACGGCGGCTGCCGCGAGCTGCGCGCCGATCTCGTCCTTGGTGACCGGCCCGTCCCACCAGGGGCAGATCGTGAAGCGCGTGCCGTCGACGTCGACCGAGGTGCCGTCGACGTGGACGGTCTCGCGCGCCGCGGAGCGCAGCCACCGCGACACCTGCTCGCCGTGCTCGCCGGGTCCGTCGAGGTCGTGGTTGCCCGACGCCGCGAGCACCCGTGCCTTCTCGCCGAGCCGGCCGAGGTACTCGTCGAGGACCACCGCCTGCACGTCGATGGGCACCGGGCTGACGACGTCGGCGAGGTCGCCGATGATCGCGACGACGTCGACGCCGTCGGCCGCCTTGGTCAGCCAGTCGTAGTGCGGCAGGCGGTAGTGCAGGTCCGAGACAGCCAGGATGCGCATCGGCGCGAGCCCCTCCACGTCCACGTCGACAGCAGCAGCGCCGCCGTCAGTGGATGTGGTCGCCTTCCGGGTCGCGGCTGCTGCCGGCGCGGGTGGCGGGGGCCTGGTGGTTCACCAGGGTGTCGAGGATCTGGCCCACCATGCCGAGGTGGCCGTCGAGCCCGGCGAACTGCTGCTTGACGTCGACGAGGTACTGCGTGAGCCCGTCGAGGCGGGTGGCCGTCATCCGCAGGATCGCGAGCGCGGCGCCGGGCCGCTCGGTGAGGAACGCCTCGCCGTCGTCGATCACGCGCACCTCGACGTCGGACGCCGCGCGCACCGTGGCCGTGGCCGGCTTGCCGAGCACGAGCGCCATCTCGCCGAACACCGCACCCGGGTGGCCGACGCTGGCGAACGCGACGCCGTCGCGCTCGATGGCGCAGGTGCCGTCCACGAGGACGTAGAGCCGTCCGCCGTCGGCGCCCTCGTCGATGAGGACCTCGCCGGCCGCGACGTGCCGCACGGGCAGGTCGGCGGTGAGGGCCAGCAGATCGGTCACGCACTCATCCTGCCCGACGCCGACCCCGGCGCCAGCGGGCGCACCCGAAGCCGGGACCCGCGAAACACGTTCTTAACACGGGGATCCACGTCCGTCGCCCACCGGCCGGGACGACCAGCTGGGCTCACGGGCCGGCTGCACGGCGGACGGCGTCCCCATGCCGGCGCAGATAGGAGCGCAGCTCGTCGTCGTCGAGAGTCCAGGCCAGCGGTTCAGCCGTGACCTGGTCCTCCCAGCCGCGCACGAGCGCCGCGGGAACGTCCTCGGCGGCAACCGCGTCGCGCACCGCCCCGTGGAGGAAGTCCCGCTCCCACAGCTGCGGGACGACCTGCAGCGCCGCCAGCTGGAACGGCTGGCTCAGCCCCCGCGAGACCACGACGTCGATCCGCTCGGCTCCGCGGACGAAGGTCCTGCGGCTCCCCTGCCGCTCGAGGTCGAGGGCGCTCTCGACGGTTGCGACCAGCGGGCCGTCGGACCACTGGACGTAGATCCGCCCCGTTGGATCGATCTCCCAGGGCTCCCACTTGGTCTGCACCGCACGTCGGTCTCCGACGACGGCGGCGGCCCGTTCATGCAACTCGTCCAGCACCTCCCGTACCCACTCCGGCACCCGGTCCCCGACCGGGACGGGGCCGTCGATCGGGAAGGGCGGCACGTCGAGAGGGAGCATGCTGTCGAAGAAGGGGCGGGCCTGGATCTCGATCGGCCAAGCACCGTCCTCGTACGCCGCTGCCTCCCGGCGCAGCCAGCGCTCGTGCTCGGCGGAGAACCGGTGCTCGCCCTGCCAGCCCATCTCGATGAACAGACGCCGGTAGTGCGGGACCGGGTAGCAGACATCGATGAGGACGCCTCGATCGAGCGCGCGCTCCACCAGCGCCTGTGCCGGGGCCACCCGTTCCGCGAAACTCACCTCGCCGACGTAGAGCATGGGTCTCACCACGGGGGAGTCCGGGCTCCGGTAGTGGTCACGGATCACCTCGTACAGCGCCATCGGTGGGACCCGGGCCGACATCACCAGAGCCGGGGGCACCTGCGGCCACGACGACGGATAGAGACCCTCGACCCCCGGCACGGCGGCGAGCCGGGCGACGACATCAGCAGTGAACCCCGACGGCATCCCCACAGTCCGACTGTGCCTGAGCGAAGGCCGGGGATGCGCGGCGGCGGCGGGTCAGGCGTCCTCGTGGGCCTCGGCGCGGCGGCGGTCGGCGCCGGACCGCTGCTCAGGCAGGCCGCGGCGGTGGCGACGCCGGGCGTACATGTCGGAGTCGGCAGCGGCCACGAGCTTGTCGCGGTCGGCGTCGGTGGGCGCGGCCGTGGCAGCGCCGGTCGACACCTCGCCGGGCCACTCGCCGTGGAGCGGGTTGAACGCCGTGATGCGCTGCGCCAGAGCGGTCTCCAGCGCCTCGGCGTCCTCGCGGGTGCCGGTGCCGAGGATGGCGAACTCGTCGCCGCCCCAGCGCACGAGGACGTCGTCAGGCCGGCCGGTCTTGCGCAGCGCACGCGACACCGCGAGCAGCACCATGTCGCCTGCCTCGTGGCCGAGCCCGTCGTTGACCAGCTTGAGGTGGTCGACGTCGACGAACACGAGCACGACGTCGGTGCCCGACATGCGCGCGCGCTCGCGGACGGCGTCGAACGCGCGGTCGAACGCGCGGCGCGTGCCCAGGCCGGTGAGCGGGTCCGTGGCTGCACGCTGCTCGACGATCTCCTGCATCTGCGCGAGCTCCTCGAAGCCGCGCGCACGGGCGACGTGCAGCGCGATGGAGGAGACGAGCGCGACGAGGAGGACGACGAGCCAGTCGACGATGTGGTCGGCGGTCACGATCGACGGGTTGGCGAGCAGCAGGGTCGTCGCACCCACGACCGGCACGCTCTGCGCCGCGACGAACTGCGCGGTCGTCAGAGCCGCAGCGCCGTTGAGCACGACCATCATGAGCAGGTAGGCGACGTCGGAGGGCATCGCCGAGAAGCTGACGGTGATAACGAGCGAGACAGACACGGCGAGCGAGCCGGCGGCAACCACCCAGCCGGCGCGGTGGGGCGGGATCCGGCGCTGACGGCGCAGCACCGTCGTCGCGCCCAGGACGCTGATCGGGATCAGGCTCGTGGCCAGGCGCCAGCCGCGCTCGGACGCCGGATGGGCCGGGACGTCGTAGAGCGCGAACATGACGAACAGCAGCGTCATGGAGGGCGCGAGCCACGCGATCTCCGACAGCGCCGCGCGGTTGCGGACGTCGTCGAGCCTCGGGGTCATGGGCTGCCTGTCGTGCCGAGCAGGCCGCGGGCGGTGGCCGCCACCCGCGACGGGGACCCGCCCATCGTGCCCCACGCCCCCGACCAGGTCAGCCCGTTCCCCCGGCGTACGCCGTCCAGGGGACCAGGGGACCCGCTTTGGATGGGTGAGCGACACCTATAGACGTCGCTCACCCCTCCAGATCGGCTACTCGCGGACGTCGGCGGCGGTGCGGACGACGAGGTCGAGGGTCGCGTCGAGGTCGGCGGTGGTGGTGCGGGGGTTGATCGTGCAGAGGCGGAGGACGCGGCGGCCGCGGAGGACGGTGGAGGTCATCGCGGCGAAGCCGTCCTCGGTGATGCGCGCGGCCACCTCGGCATGCGCCGGGCCGTCGAGGCCGCGGACGGCGAAGGTGACGACGCCGAGCGACGCCGGCGTGACCACCTCGAGGTCGGATGACGACCGCATCACCGACTCGGCGTGCTCGGCGAGCCCGATGCCGCGGCTGACGGCGGAGGCGACGGCGTCGAAGCCGTAGGTGCGCAGCGTCAGCCAGAGCTTGGTGGCGCGGGCCCGGCGGGTGAGCTCGAGGCCGCGGTTGGAGAGGTCGACGTCGCGGCCCTGGGCGTCGGCCAAGTACTCGGGGTGCATGGCGAAGGTGCGCTCGAGCGCGCCGGGCCGCGCGACCCACAGGCAGGCGGCGTCGTAGGGCTGGAAGAGCCACTTGTGCGGGTCGAGCACGAACGAGTCGGCGAGCTCGAGGCCCTCGATCCCGCTGCGCCCCTCGACGAGCGCCGCGGGCCCGCCGTAGGCGCCGTCGACATGCAGCCACATGCCGTGCGCCCGTGCCACATCCGCGATGGCGGGGATCGGGTCGACCGCGCCGGTGTTGGTGGTGCCCGCCGTCGCAACGACGACCGAGGGACGCAGACCTGCAGCGACGTCGGCCTCGACCGCCCCGCGCAGCACTACGGCGTCGAGCCGCAGCGCGCCGTCGGTGGGCAGGATCCGGATCTGGTCCTCGGGCCAGCCCATCGCGACCGCGCCGCGCTTGATCGACGAGTGCGTCTGGTCGGACAGGTAGAGGACGCCGGGCCCGTTCTCGGCGCGGGCCGCGATGAGCGCGGTGGTGCTGGCCATCGAGCCGCCGGAAACCAGCAGTCCCTCGGACGCCCGCGCGAGCCCCAGCGCGTCGCGCAGCCAGCCGAGGGCCACGACCTCGAGCGTCGTCGTACCGCTGCCGCCGCCCCACGACGACGCCACCGCCTGCAGCCCGCTCGCGAGCCAGTCGCCGAGGATCGCGACGTCGGACGACGGGCCCGGCACGCGCGCGAAGTAGCGCGGGTGGTCGCCGTGCTGCTGCGCCTCGAGCGCGACGTCGGCGAGCAGGTCGAGGCCCTTCCGCAGGTCGGACGGGCCGCGCGGCACGTCGCCGCCGAGCGACGCCGACAGCTCGGCGAACGTGCGCTCGGTGATGGCCGGCCGCTCCCGCAATGTGGCGAGGTGGTCGATTGTGCGGTCGACCACCCAGTGGCCGAGCTCGCGCATGCGCTCGGGATCGAGGTCGAGCACGTCGGCCGGGACGTCGAGACCCTGGATCTCCTTGCTGCTCATACGATCGCGCGCTCCAGCACGGCGTCGCCCGTGGCGAAGCGATCGGTCGACAGCGACGACACGTCGACGGCGGGCTCCCGCCGCAGGTAGAGGTCGCGCACCACCTCGCCGACGGCCGGGCCCTGCAGGAAGCCGTGGCCGGAGAAGCCGGCGGCGTAGAGGAACCGCGACACCGACGACGACTCGCCGATCACCGCGCTGTGGTCCGGCGTCACCTCGTAGAAGCCCGACCACCGGTGCGCGATGCCGACGTCGAGCAGCGACGGCGCGCGGCGCTCCATGGCCTCGAGCAGGTCGGGCAGCCAGTCCTCGCTGTAGCCGTCGCGGAAGCCGGGCTGCTCCCCCTGGTACGACATGCCGAGCAGGATCCCCGGGCCCTCGCGGTGCAGGTAGAACGTCGACGCCGCGTCGATCGTCATCGGGGTCGACGCCGGGAAGCGCTCGAGCAGCTCGCCGCCGATCGGCTCGGTGACCAGGATCTGGCGGCGCAGCGGGTCGACCGGCAGCTCGACGCCGACCCACTCCCCCACGCGCCGCGACCACGCGCCGGCCGCGCAGACCACCGTCGACGTCGCGACCCGGCCGGCCGACGTCGTCACCGCGACGATGTCCGCGCCGTCGGTCTCGATGCCGGTCACCTCGACGCCGGTGCGCACCGTGGCGCCGTGCGAGCGGGCGCCGGCGGCGTAGCCGTGCACGACGTTCTCGGGGCTGCAGTAGCCGTCGCGCGGATGGAACGTGGCCCCCACGACGTCGTCGACGCTCACCCCCGGGCTGAGCTCGCCGGCCTGGGCTGCGGTCAGCAGCCGGGTCGGCACGCCGAGGGAGTTCTGCAGCTCCACCGCCTGCTGCGCCGCCGCCCAGGCCTCGTCGGACGTGTGCAGGAACAGGTAGCCGACCTGGTGGAGGTCGATCTCGCCGCCGGGGCGGACGCCGAACTGCTCGAACGCCGGCAGGCTGCGCGCCCCGAGCCGGATGTTGACGGCGTCGGAGAACTGCGCGCGCACACCGCCCGCCGAGCGTGACGTCGACCCGCACGCGAGCGAGTCCTTCTCCAGCAGCAGCACATCGCGCACGCCGGCCTCGGCGAGGTGGAACGCGATGCTCGCGCCCATCACCCCGCCGCCGATGACGACGACCTCGGCGCTGCCGGGCAGCGTCGGCGTCATCCGAAGTTCACGCCCTGCGCGAGCGGCAGCTGGTCGGAGTAGTTGATGGTGTTGGTGGCGCGGCGCATGTAGCCGCGCCACGCGTCGGAGCCCGACTCGCGGCCGCCGCCGGTGGTCTTCTCGCCGCCGAACGCGCCGCCGATCTCCGCGCCCGACGTGCCGATGTTGACGTTGACGATGCCGCAGTCGGAGCCGGCCGCCGACATGAACGTCTCGGCCTCGCGCTGGTCGAGGGTGAAGATCGACGACGACAGGCCCTGCGGCACGTCGTTGTGGATCGCGATGGCCTCGTCGATCGCGTCATAGGTCATGACGTAGAGCAGCGGGGCGAAGGTCTCCTCGCGGACGACGTCGGCCTGCTCCGGCATCCGCACGACGGCCGGCCGCACGTAGTAGGCGTCGGGCCCCGCGACATCGACGAGCTCGCCGCCCGCGACCAGCTCGCCGCCGGCCTCGAGCGCGCGGGCGATCGACTTCTGCATCCGCTCGTAGGCCGCGGCGTTGATGAGCGGGCCCACCAGCGTGCCGTCGTCGAACGGGTTGCCGACCGGCAGGCCGGAGTACGCCGTGGCGATGCGCTCGACGAGCCCGTCGACGACGGAGCTGTGGGCGATGACGCGGCGCATCGACGTGCAGCGCTGGCCGGCGGTGCCGGCGGCCGCGAACACGATCCCGCGCAGTGCGAGGTCGAGGTCGGCCGACGGCGCGACGATCGCCGCGTTGTTGCCGCCGAGCTCGAGGATCGTGCGGCCGAAACGGGCCGCCACGCGCGGGCCGACCTGCGCGCCCATCCGCTCCGAGCCGGTGGCGCTGACGACGGCGACGCGCTTGTCGTCGAGCAGCGCCTCGGCGTCGTCGCGGTCGGCGAGGACGAGCCGGTGGACGTCGGCCGGCGCACCCACCTCGGCGATGGCCTGGTCGAGCAGCGCGGAGCAGGCGAGCGAGGTGAGCGGCGTGAGCTCCGAGGGCTTCCAGATCACCGGGTCGCCGCAGACCAGCGCGAGCGCGGTGTTCCACGACCACACGGCCGCCGGGAAGTTGAACGCCGAGATCACGGCGACGACGCCGGCGGGGTGCCAGGTCTCCATGAGCCGGTGGCCCGGGCGCTCGCTCGGCATCGTGCGGCCCTCGAGCTGACGGGAGAGGCCGACGGCGAACTCGCAGATGTCGATCATCTCCTGGATCTCGCCCAGGGCCTCCGACCGGATCTTGCCCACCTCGATGGTGACGAGGTCGGCGAGGTGCTCCTTGTGCTGCTCGAGCAGGCGGCCGTAGCGCTTCACCAGGTTGCCGCGAACGGGAGCCGGCACCGTGCGCCACTCCAGGAACGCCGCGTGAGCGGCGTCGATCGCAGCCTCGACGTCGGACGCCGACGCCTTGCCGACGGGCGTGAGGGCCGAGCCGTCGATGGGCGACCGCGCCGTCCACCCGTCGCCCGCCGGGACGGTCGCGCCGCACGCGGCGAGGGAGGCCTGGGCCCGGGCGAGGAGGTCGTCATGCAGCGTCATGCGCGCACCCTAGCGCCGCCCGGAGTCCGGCGATCTGCCCCCGATCCGGTCGATTCCCCTGGCTGTTGGTCGCCGAGAAGCAGCCGATCCGGGGGCAGATCACCGGCGCGCGGGTGTCGAATCGGGGCCGCGGCGTTCGTGCAGCGGGTAGAGGCTGCGCGGTGCAGCCGGGCCACGAGGAGAACCGCCATGACGCAGTACCTGCTCTCTATCTGCCACCCCGCCGACGCCGTGCAGCCGCCGCCCGACCAGCTCGCCGCGATCATGCAGCGCGTCGGCCAGGTGGACGCCGACATGCGGGCGGCTGGCGCGTGGGTGTTCGCCGGCGGCATGCACGACCCGTCGTCGGCCACGGTGGTCGACACCCGTAGCGGCGACACCGTGCTCTCGGACGGCCCGTTCATCGAGACCAAGGAGTGGGTCGGCGGCATCGTGATCGTCGACGTCGACGACCTCGACGCCGCGCTCGGCTGGGCCTCGCGGCTCGGCGACGCGATCGGGCAGCCGATCGAGGTACGTCCGTTCCAAGGATGATGCAGCGGGGAATCCGCGCGACGAAATGTCGAACGCGGGCGACCGCGGTCGTGCAGAGGATGAGAGACCGGGACGGCCGGTCGACACCGAAGGAGCCACCCATGGCCGAGTACCTGCTGTCCGTGCACAACGCCGACGAGTCGCCGTACGCGACCGAGGCCGACATGGAGCGAGCGTTCGCCGCGACCGGCGCGCTGAACGAGGAGATGCGCCAGGCCGGCGTCTGGGTGTTCGCGGGGGGCCTGGACTGGTCGTACAAGGCGAAGGTCGTGCGCGTGCGCGACGGCGCCCTCGAGCGCACCGACGGGCCCTACCTCGAGAGCAAGGAGCACATCGGCGGCTTCTGGGTCCTCGACGTCGCCGACGAGGCCGAGGCCCTCGCGTGGGCCGAGAAGGCCACAGTCGCGTGCGAGGGCGCCGTCGAGGTGCGCCCGTTCCAGGGCATCGGCTGACTGCCGGCCCATGAGCACGGACGGCGTCGGGCGGGAGGAAGTCGAGCGGGTCTTCCGCGACGACTACGGCCGCGCCGTCGCCACCCTCACCCGCCTCCTCGGCGACCTCGGGCTCGCCGAGGAGGCGGTGCAGGACGCGCTCGTCGCGGCACTCGAGTCGTGGCCGCGTACCGGCGTCCCGCCGTCGCCGACCGGCTGGATCGTCACGACCGCGCGCAACCGCGCCATCGACCGCTACCGCCGCGAGGCGAGCCGCGGCGACCGCCACGCCCAGGCGGCGCTGCTCTTCGCGCAGGACCAGGAGGAGGTGGGCGCCTTGGAGGACGACCGCCTGCGCCTGGTCTTCACCTGCTGCCACCCGGCGCTCGCGCCGGCCGCGCAGGTGGCGCTGACGCTGCGGATGATCGCCGGCCTCACCACCGCCGAGGTGGCACGGGCCTTCCTCGTGCCGGAGACGACGATGGCGCAGCGGATCGTCCGGGCGAAGAACAAGATCCGCGACGCGCACATCCCCTACCGGGTGCCCGAGGAGCACGAGCTGCCGTCGCGCCTGCGGCCGGTGCTGTCGGTCGTCTACCTCGTCTACAACGAGGGCTACGTCGCCAGCTCCGGCGACCGCCTCGACCGCGTGGACCTCTGCCTCGAAGCGGTGCGCCTCGCTCGGCTGCTCGTCGCGCTGATGCCCGACGAGCCTGAGGCGCAGGGGCTTCTGGCGCTGCTGCTGCTCTCGGAGTCGCGGCGTCCGGCCCGGGTGGCTGCCGACGGGTCGCTCGTCCGGCTCGCCGACCAGGACCGCTCGCTGTGGGACCCGGAGCTCATGGCGGAGGGGCAGTCGCTCGTCAGATCTCTGCTGCGCCGCGGCACGCCCGGGCCCTACCAGGTGCAGGCCGCGATCGCCGCGGTCCACTCCGACGCCGCCCGCGTCGAGGACACCGACTGGTCCGCGATCGTCGGTCTCTACGACGTCCTGCTGCGGCTCGGGCCGAGCGACGTCGTCCGGCTCAACCGCGCGGTGGCCCTTGCCGAGGTCGAGGGCCCGGACGCCGGTCTGGCCGAGGTAGACGTGCTGACGTCGCTGGACGAGTACTACCTCTGGCACGCGACCCGCGCCGACCTGCTCGAGCGCCTCGGCCGGCGTCCCGAGGCGGCCGACGCCTTCGCCCGCGCCGCCGACCTCACCGCAAACGCCGCCGAGCGCACCTACCTGCTGTCGCGCCGCGACGCCCTCACCAGGGGCCGCGCCTAACACCTTCAACTGCGCAAGAACCAGCCGATTCTTGTGCCGTCGAGGGTGTTACGTACGGACCTAGCCCTTGAGCTTGTAGGCGACGAGGGCGTTGGCGTGGCCGTGGCCCAGTCCGTGCTCGGTCTTGAGGTACTCGACCTGCTTCATGTGCGGCTGATCGGCGACCTTGTCGAGCTCGGCGAGCCAGTGGTCGATGGGCTGGCCGTACTTCTTCTCGATCGAGGGGAAGTACGACGCCGGGCCCTGCACCTTCTCCGCCATGGCCGTCACCGTACGCCGGTCGACGTCGGCGACGCCCGCATCCGTGGCATCCGGCGTCCGCGGCTCAGGACCGCGCGGCTGGGCGTCAGAGGACGGCATCCAGGTACACCCAGCGGCCGTGCTCGCGGACGAAGCGACTGCGCTCGTGGTGCCGGCCGCGGCTTCCGTCGGCGTCCTGCCACCGCGCGACGAACTCCACCTCGCCGTCGCCGTCGAGCAGCGCCCCGCGGACGGCGTCGATCACGTGCAGCCCCAGCCACACCCGAGACGCGTCCAGCTCGAGCGGGTCGGGGCAGGTGGAGGTGTGCCAGCTGCGGACGAGATAGGCCGCGTCGCCGCGGACGAAGGCCGTGTAGCGGCTGCGCATCAGGGCCTCGGCCGTCGGCGCGGGATCGCCGCGGTGCAGCCGTCCGCAGCACTCGTCGTACGGCGCTCCCCAGCCGCACGGGCACGCCCCGGCCGCCGTCACGCGCTCTCGCAGAAGCCGCTGCCCATGGGTCCGCACGCTACCCGCGCGCCGAGGGCGACCCTGTCGTCGCGCCCCGGCGAGCGCATGCGTCACGATGGACCCGACGCAGGGACGCCTGCGCCAGGAGGGCTCGCATAGTGGCCGAGTGCGGCGGTCTTGAAAACCGCTGGATGGAAACATCCCGAGGGTTCGAATCCCTCGCCCTCCGCTCGCTGACCTGGACTCTTGCGTGGTCCGAATGGCGCGGCGACACCAAACCAAGGTCGAATCCTGGCTTTCGTGCCAGATCCGTGCCAGATGTGACGGTCCCCTCGTGCTCGTATCGGTTACACCGTGGCGCCCAGGGTTAGTCGGCCGGTCCGTACGAACCGATGGCCCAGCGGCGACGTCATGCCGCGCAGTGACGAGCTCGGTGCCGCGCTCTGCGGGGGCGTGCTGGAAGCAGATGGGAGAGGGCAGCTGACGTGCTCGCCGCGGCTCATCCGCAGTGGCCGAGACTGCCCACGGAGAAGGCCACCTACGGAGTCCGCCGTCTGTGCCGAGTCCTGCAGATCTCCAAGACGACCTTCTACGAGTGTGCCGCCCGCGCGGGCGGCCTGACCAGTCATGAGATCGACCAGGCCCACGCTATCCAGGAGCTGCGACAGGCCTGGACCGAGCACCGCGGCGTCTACGGAGCCGGCAGGCTGACCTCCGAAGCCACCGACCGCGGCCACGAGTGGACCCGCTAGCTGTACTGACACGGTTTCGGACAGTCACCGTCTGACTGGGGCCACGTCACGGATGTCCTTCACACGAGTATCGGTGTTGGGGGTGAGTCGGCAACGATCATCAGATCAAGGGCCTCGCTCGCGTCCCACCCCAGCCGAAAAAGGTGGTGAGACGTCTCAGCAATTACCTGACCGTCATCTGCGAGAAGCACGACGAACTCCTCCATCCACTCACCAACTGGGCACAATCCCGTGCCCAGCTGCTCCTCTCGCAGCCGAATTCGTTCTGCCTCTCCGGCGACCGCCCACTCCGGGTCTACCAGGAGCATTCCGGTTCCGAAGACTGCCTGAGTCGACCGTGGTGGAGTTACGCGCAATCGGCCTAGGGATGTGAGGAAGTCAAGGCCTGGCTGATTCACACCGAATTGTTCGCGTAGCATCCACGCGCGCCAGTGGGACGTGTCACAGCGATACGCGGGATGCCAACCGGCTTCTTCGAGCGTTGCTCGCACGACCGGGTTGAGCAGAGCGACGTCCAATCCGCTCATGCAACGCTCACGCCCAACTTGCTCAGAACCCAAGAACATGAGGGACAGGGGTCGATGGCGCTTCCGTGCGCTGGGCTGTTGGGGCCACGCACACGGACAGCACTGATGTATCCGCCGCCGACATCGTCCCCCGCTTCCAACGCGGCCGAGATGCACTGCCTCCGCGCAGAGCCCGTGGAACGGCGACTCGAGCTCCTTGGGCAAGGAATCGAGAGGGTGTGCAGCCCCCTGGGTCTGGTCGAGGTCGTGTGAGAGTCACGTCGGTTTCTCGGGTTGTCGCAGCGGCTTCGCGACCGGGTTCGGACTGGTCCACTTCTGGTGGTGGTAGGCACTCTCAACCACCCCCGCCAGGTCGGTCATTGGACTGCTGCGACCGGGCCATCTTGGCGTAGGCGGCCGGGGTGCGGCCACCGAGTCCGCGGTGCGCGCGCCGCGTGTTGTAGAGCACGAGCCAGTCCTCGATCACGACCTTGGCCTCGAGCACGGAGTGGAACTGCTCGCCGTTGAGCAGCTCGCGGCGCATCGAGCCGTTGAACCGTTCGATGTAGCAGTTCTGCTGCGGGCTGGCCGTACCGACGTAGACCGGGCGGACCCGCTGGTCGGCCAGCCAAAGCCGCACGGTCTCGGCGATGAACTCCCGCCCATTGTCGCACGGATGAACGCCGGCCTCCCGTGCCGGTCGAACAACCTCTCCAGGTGCCGGGTGAACTCGACGGCGCCTGCTGCGCGCCACGTGTGGGCCCAGCGCGACCCGGGTGTTCTCGTCGATCACATTCAGGATCCGCAACGACCCGCCATCCACGGTGCGGGCAGAGACGAAGTCGTAGGACCACACATTCGGTCTGACTGCTGGCAGCATCCAGGCGCTGCTGGCGTCCTGTCCCGATCGCCTTCTGCCCTCTGGCGTTCAGCCGTGCGGGGGGCACCTGCAGGCTCTCCTGACGCCACAACCGCTCGATGCGCTTCTTGTTGACCGGCCAGCCCTCCTCGACGAGCAGCGAATGCACCATCCGGTAGCCCCAACGGGGATGGAGCTCGGCGAGCTTTGTCATCCGCACGACCAGCTTGCGCTCGAAGTCGACCGGCGCGGCCGCGTACCTGTTCGTCGACCGGTGCTGCCCGACCAGCCGGCAGGCACGGCGCTCACTCACGTGGAACTTCCGCTCCAGGTGCGCTGCCGGGTCCCGACGCCGAGCCGGGCTCAGAAGTTTCCCCGGCTCAAGTCCTTGAGCATCGAGATGTCCAACGCCTGCTCGGCCACGATCGGCTTCAACCGGGCGTTCTCCTGCTCCAAAGCCTTGAGCCGAAGCGCCTCGTCCTCCTTGAGCGCCCCGTACTTGGTGCGCCACCGGTAGAACGTCTGCTCGCTGCACCCCAGCTTGTTGCAGTTCAAGTCCCCCGCCCCTCGCCGTCAGCCAACGGTTCCATCCCGATGCACCACCGCTTCTGCCGCCACACCGCGAGCCCCATCGCCGGTCGTGGCGCGGACGGCGCTGGTGAGACGGTGGAAACGGGTCAGCGGCTTGGCGCATCGCGGGTCCTGGCTTGGGCCGTCATGCGGCGGGCGACCACGGCGTCGCGCTCGTCGGCAGCGTGCTGGTAGCGCATCGCTGCGGCAGGGGAGGCGTGGCCGGCGCGGCGCATGACCTCCGCGAGGGTCGCGCCGGCTTGGGCCGACAGCGTCAGTCCGGCATGCCGCAGGTCGTGGAAATGGACGCCGTCCAGGCCCGCGTTGGTTCTGGCCTTTGCCCAGGCGGCGTGCACGTGATGGGCGCGCAGCTCGGTGCCGTCGGACCGGATGAACAGAGGCGCGTCGGGGTCGGCGGGCCGTGCGGCGAGCACGTCGCGCAGGGTGTCGAGCGCGGGCTCGGGCAGGTGCACGGTGCGGTGGCTGCCGACCTTGGGAGCGGTGACGCGAGTTCCGACGTGGTCGACCTCGATGACCTGCCGCTCGATGCGCAGCGTTCCGCGCTCGAGGTCGACGTCACCGACTCGGAGGGCGAGGAGCTCGCCGAGGCGGCCGTGGGCCCAGTAGGCGAGGTGCACGAGGGGCTGCAGGTTGGCGGGCATCTGTGCGGCGAGGCGTGCGGCGTCCTCGAGGGAGAGCAACGGGCGCTCGGGGGAGTTGGGCTGCCCGGCGCCGCGGATCTGGCAGGGGTTGCGAACGATGAGCTCGTCGGCGACTGCGGTGTTGAGGATGGCGCGCAGCAGGGCGTACGCCTGACGGGTCGCGGTGGGGCCGGTGCTGGACATCACCGTCTGATGCCACCGGCGCACGGTGCTCGGGGTGATGTCGGTAAGCAGAGCCTCGCCGAGGGTCGGGGCGATCCACGCGTCGAGGCTGTGACGATAGGTGTCCAGGGTGCGCGGGGCGAGCGGGCGTCCTCGGACGGTGCGCTGGGTGAGCCAGGCCTCGGCGTACTCACGCAGGCGTGGCATGTCGGGGTTGCGCGGGTCAGTCCACATGCCACGTCGCATGTCGGTGGCCACGCTCGCGAGGTAGGCGGCGGCGTCGCTGCGGGTGGGGAACGTGGTGGGCGCCGTTCGCGGGGTGCCGTCCTCGGCCAGGTAGCGGGCCTGCCAGCGGCCGGAAGGGAGCTTGCGGACGGAGCCGAACTCTCGCTTGCTCATCGGTGAGGTGCGGCGGCCGGTGTCAGGCGCGGCGTGAGCGGGGGCGGACGAGTGCGGCCTCGACGCGGCTCGCGGCGATGAACGCCTCGACGTCGGTCCGGTCGATGCGCACGTATCGGCCGAGCTTGTAGAAGCGGATGCGTCGTTCGGCGATGAGCCGGCGGACGAACCGCGTCGGTGTGCCGAGCAGGTCCGCCGCTGCGGCGACGTCGAGGAGTTCGGTGACGTCGTCGCCCGCGGGCATCGAGACGTGTGTCGACTTGGCCGTGATGGACATGGGTGACTCCCTGACGCCGTTGCAAACCTTGCTTGCAGGGGAGGATGCGCGGCTTCATGCGTCGAGCCGTCCACATCGACGCCGAGTGCGGCGGAGGTCGTGACGGAGTCGGTGACAGAGTCGACCGTCGTGTGGTCACACTCGCGACGGAGTTCGTGACGGAGTCGGAGGGCGTGGGCACGCTCGTGACGGAGCCCGTGACGGACTTGGTGACGGAGTCGGTGGCGCCGAAGTCGCAGGCGGCGGCCCTCGCAGCCGGGTCGCCTGGGAGCCGGAGTGCGCCGCGCGAAGTGCAGCCCCGTCCGCCGAGGGAACCCGTGGCTCCTGCCCCGTATCCAGATACCAGTGTGTGCCGTGATCGGGGACCTGCGACGCCGCGACGGCCACACGCATGTGACGGCGCCCTAGGCCGCGAGGGCGTCCTCCGCGGGCTTGAGGGACGGCGCAGCCGCCGCTCGCTCGGTGGGTGCCATGCGACTTACCGAGTGGTGCCGTGTCGTACGTCTGGGACGGCGGCGCGAGCGTGCGACAAGGGCTGTTGCCGGCGTCGCCGCTCCTTGGAGCCAGAAGAGTCATGCAACGATGATCTTGAAATCGGGTTCACCTGACGGACCGGCTCAGGTGACTCTGGCACCAAGTGCAAAAGGGTGCAGCCTTCGTCTCTGAGGTGGATGACGGGGTCAGGGGACGGCGTCGTAGCCCTGGTCGGCGAGCCAGGCTCGGGCCCTGCCGGAGCGGCGCTCGGAGGAGAACACCCGCCAGTGGACCCGGTAGGTCTCGTGCCGGTTCAGGGCGTCCTGGAAGCGGCGGAAGGCGCCCTTGCCGTCCAAGGCCGCGGCTAGGTCGCCACGGACCCGCTCGTCGGTCAGCTCGGCGGTGAAGTCCGCCATGTCGCGGTAAGCGTCGCGGCTGCCCTCCCCGGGCACGTCCAGCCACAGATCGGGGTCCGCATCCTCGAAGGGTTCGAGGCCTTCGACCTGGCCGTCATCGACCAGCTCGGCCGGCCAGACCGTTCCGGTGGTCAGGTCGAGGTAGCCACCCCGTTGGTCGTTGAGGACGTCGCCGAGCATCTCGAGCTCGACCTGGAGCTGGGCGCGACCGGTCTCGGTGCCTGTCGCGGTGGCGGTGAGAAGTTCGATCAGGACGTCGTCTCCGGGCCAGTCCCGGCCCCGCAGCCCCTCGTTAAGCGCCTCCACCTCTCGCCCGGCTGGGCCCGACCGCATGGCCAGCAGCGCGGCCGAGCCGGCAGTCTGCAGCAGGCCCTCGCGTACAGCATTTGGGACAGCGACGGCCGCCGCGGCCGGGTCCAGACGCGACACCGACGACGTGACGGCACCCCACGCCGCCTCGATCACCGCACGCTGACTCATCAGGCCACTCTGGCGAACCGGGCACCAAAGGACAACAGAATGCAGGACGACCGTGACCAGACGGCCGCGGACTTGCGAGCTCTAGCGGCAAATAGGGCCGTCAGTTGGCGCCCCTCGGGCGCAACCACGAGTAGGGCGCGATCCCTGAGCGACGCTTCCCGGCGGACAGCCACCACGTCCAGCGCAGGACAACCGTCACCACGCCGAAGACCATCAGCACCCAGCCCAGCCGCTCCAGCCAACCTGGCAGGTACAGCGCGATCACCGCGACGGACACTGCCAGCAGGGACAGGCCCTCCCAGGCGATCGCGCCGATGCGGAGCCAGGATCGGCCCGGGGACGTGGAGGTCACGGTGCTACCTCTCCAGGGCGAGTCACGATCTGGGTGTCGGGGTCGGGCCGGTCCGATGGGAACCTCGGCGCGTTCAGCAGGGCACCTCGAAGGCAAACCACGCGTCGCCGAGATCCACCCACGTGGTCGCGGCCTTCCCACCGATGATCCACGGATCTCGGTCGGGCCGATATGCGAACCCCGACGAGCCGCAGAAGCTGCTCGCGTCCTCGAACTGAGCACCCGTTGCGTCTCGGCTGAAGCCGATGATCTGGAAGGTGCCGACCTGCTCAGGCGGTGACAGGTAGCCGTTCTCGTCGCCGGCGCGGCCGAAGTCCGGCGAGGCAAGCGCTTCCGTGAACGCGCTCTCGCTTCCCGCCCAACGCAGCTGCAGAGGCACGTTCGTCATGACGAGGCCGGCCACGAGCAGGCCGCCCACAGGTGCGACAGCCATCCACCAGCGCAGACGGCGCTGCCGCACCAGACCAACCACAACCCAGATGGACCAGATGCCGGCCATGAGAGCGAGCAGCGCAAACAGCAGGTACCTGGTGGCAGTAGTGCCAGGCGAACTCGACTCCCACAGCAAGCCGACGGCGAAGACCAAGCACAGCAGGTGGAAACCCCAGCCAAGGACCTTGCTCGTCCATGGCTCGCGCTGCATCGCTGCGGTGGCGGCCGCCTGGCCGTCGACCCCCGTCATGAGACTCAGACTGCCCGGTCGCTAGCGGAGAAGCGAGCGCGAACGGCACATAGGCGCACCAGCCCCACGCACCGGGTCAGCTCACCGCTTTGATCGTTTCGACTTCGATCTGCGACCTATCCCGGCTTAGGCAGTCTGAGCCACTCCCGGAGCTCCCGGCGCCGCCCGTGACTTGAACGCGCGTGCCGGTGACGCCTAGAACCTCACCGTCCTGGGTGAGCACCTCGACTTCGCCGGAGGAGTCGACATCCGCAGTCGAGCCACGAGGCCAGAGCACGTCGAGAGTGCCTGGGATCATGGAGTCCTCGTCCGCGATGAGCCGGACGCACAGGCCATCCCGCACCAGAGTGCCCTCTATGACCAGTCCGCGGTAGGAAGCATTGGGTCCGGGCTCGAAAGTTGAGGTGGGGACGGCGATTCCAGGCCGGGCAGTCGAGGCGCTGCAGGCCGCGAGGAGAAGCCCCATGACTGCCAGTCCGAGGCCGACGAAGATTCTGTTCACGTGCTTTGACTGTCTATGCATCCCCATGGCCCCAAGTGTGCCTGGCGCGGAGTCTGGGGCGATCCCGAATGCCGGTTCGACACCCCGGGAGGCGAGCGCGAACGGCACATAGGCGCGGTGGCAGTCCTGCTCACCACCAGCGGGCGGGAACCGCTCGTTCGTCCTCGGCGGCGGGCCAGTCTCGAACGCGTGACGGGATGCCGCGAGCGGCTACTGCCTCGGCGAGATCAGCCGCGTGGCGGCGCGCACGTTCGCGGCTGATCAAGGCCACGCTCCACGTCTCTGGTGTCGTGAGGGCGGGGATCGGCTGGGCGCGTGAGCGTCGCCAGACGCCGACGGTCAGCATCTCGGCTTTCCCGCCCGCGCCTGGCTTCTTGATCCGACACTCCACTGCCTCAACGTCCGACCACTCGATCGTTGATGCGCCCCACGGCCTCAGGCGGCGCAAGCCCAACTCGGTTGACCTCACGCGAACGTCGGTGACAAGTGCCAGCCCGAGCAGCAGGGCGAGCCAGAACAGTGAGATCCAACTGAACCCGCTGATCAAGTAGACGGAGACCATCCCGACCACCGCGACGAGATACGGCCACCGAGCCGAGGCCACAAGTGTGCGTCCCTCGCTGCCCCCCGCCATGCGAGTGATACTGCCGGATCGTGCGGCAGGAACCGAGTCAGAACGGCACTTCGGCACGGCTAGCTAGAAGTGCGAACTGTCGATCGCTGCATGAGCGTCGGCCACCGTGCGCTGGTAGAGATCAGTCCCTAGGCCCGGAATCAGTGGTGCCAGTGTC
>Ga0233425_10000294_pt1 | contig 131464 bp, 118 predicted proteins | sample Watercolumn_Towu_2_FD_181712 | JGI IMG/M metagenome (GOLD analysis project Ga0233425, IMG submission 181712) | Freshwater microbial communities from Lake Towuti, South Sulawesi, Indonesia - Watercolumn_Towuti2014_140_MG | ecosystem: Environmental > Aquatic > Freshwater > Lake | place...
CCGCTGCTGCCTCCGGTACCGATCCTTGAACCGATCATCCGATGCACCATATTCATATGCCGGTAGCGCCATGAACTGAGTTGTTCATCGATCTCCAATAAACAATTTAATAACTGAAATGGTAACTGCATTAAAGGATATCCCCTGTAAAGCATAATGAACAATGCCGCCCGGTTGGCAGCAGCACTCAATATCTGCCCGGGAACAACATGATCAAACACCTCATCAAATGCGGCAATATTGTCTTTCTCCGCTTCAGCAAGGCTGCCTTTGTAAATATTTCTGTAACTATCCCAGAAAGAATCATCCGCACCGTTTTTCAGAAAAGGCATACGTTCAAGCCAGGTGTTCAATAATTCAAGAAGGGATTTGTCCGATTCGGCCTTTTTTATGACCTGAACATGTTCAGACCTTAACTGTGAAGTATAGTATTCTTTACCATGCCGCTGCTCGAATTTCAAACCCAGTTTAGCTTCCAGTTCTTTGAACTGCCAGCTTTGAAAACCCGATGCTGGCCGGAGCATATCCCGAAAATCCAAAAAATCCATCGGCGTCATCGTTTCCATAATATCAATCTGGTGGACCAAAACCCTTAGGATGGTAACACAGCGGTTAAGACGGTGAACAACGGTTTGTAGTTCGGGTGAATTATCATTCAACGCTGGCTTGCTCATGATAGCCACAACTGAATCTGCCTCATAATGCAGTTGCTTGAACCAAAGCTCATATGCCTGGTGAATGATGATGAAAAGCATTTCATCATGCGCCTGAAGATGATGCTTATCACTTTCAGGGAACTGGGCATTTAGAATTTTATCTAATTGCAGATAGTCGTGGTAATGTACTTCCATAACATGAGCTCCCTGAAGAAAGGATTTTTCGCAAATTAGCAATAATTGAGTTACTGAAATTCGTAACCAATATCACTTCTGAATTCCATTCCATCAAATGAAATTTTTGCCATCTCTTCTCTGGAAATTTCAGCAGCATCATAAACGGAGCGGCCAAACGAAGTAATACAAAGTACCCGGCCGCCGTTGGTAACTACTTTTCCCTCTTTTATCGTTGTGCCCATATGAAATAGAATACTATCATCGGGGTTTATACTTTCCATTCCTTCTATTTCATACCCCTTTACATATTCGCCGGGATAGCCGCCACTAACAGCAACAACAGTACAAGCAGTGCGGGGATCTGTTTCAATTTTTACGGTATCCAGTTGCTGACCGGCAGCAGCTTTTAATAATTCTACCAGATCATTTTTTAATCTTGGAATCACCACTTCTGTTTCCGGATCTCCCATACGGCAGTTGTATTCTATCATATAAGGTTCGCCATTGGCGATCATTAAACCAAAAAAGATAAAGCCCCGGTATTCCAATCCCTCTTTTTGCAGGCCATTCACCGTCGGTCTTATCACTTTGTCTTCAATTTTTTTCATAAGTGCTGCATCGGCAAATGGAACGGGGCTGATGGCGCCCATACCTCCGGTGTTGAGCCCCTTATCGCCTTCTCCTACCCTTTTATAATCTTTCGCTTCAGGGAGTATCACATAATTCTTTCCATCCGTTAAAGCGAATACCGACATTTCAATTCCGCTAAGGAATTGCTCCACCACAACTTTTTTTCCTGCTTCGCCAAATTTTGCCCGCTGCAGCATGAGTTCGTATTCGGCAATAGCTTCAATATGATTCTCGCAAATAACAACTCCTTTACCTGCTGCGAGGCCATCGGCTTTTAAAACAATTGGCAATTGATGTTCCTGCAGGTATTTTACTCCCTGCTGATAGTTTTCAAGTGTAAATTCTTTGTATGAAGAGGTGGGAATATTATGCCGCACCATAAAGGCTTTGGCAAAAGCCTTGCTACCTTCCAGTTGTGCTCCACGTTTTCCGGGGCCAATTACGTCTAACTTTTTTAAACCCGGAGTACTGATCAGGATATCCGTAACTCCTTTTACCAAGGGTTCTTCAGGACCTACAATTACGAGGTCAATCTTCTCATTGATGCAGCATTGTTTGATAGCATTAAAATCGGTGACTCCAAAATTCAGATTGGTGCCGCATGTTGCAGTACCGGCATTACCAGGGGCAATAAAGAGTGCATCGCAAAGAGGGCTTTGAGAAATTTTCCAGGCAAGGGCATGCTCCCTGCCTCCTGAACCCAATAAAAGGATACGCATAATTGGTTTGGTCGTTGTCCCGATAGTTATCGGGATTAGTGACTTGCGAATATCGGGTACATCCATTAAAGATACAATGAAAAATTGGCGAATGGCCGGTTTTCTGTATTTTGAATCCCTATATTTACAACAACTCTGATTACTAAACTTAAAATGATTGTATGAATAAACCACAAATTTCCAATGGACATCCAAAGGGATTATATGTACTTTTCTTTACTGAATTATGGGAACGCTTCGGTTATTATTTAATGCTTGGGATTTTTTCTCTATATATGCTGGACAGCCAGATAAACGGAGGCATGGGATTTTCCGCCACCAAAAAATCCGATATCTATGGCACCTATCTTGGGTTGGTTTATTTAACTCCCTTCATTGGTGGTTTATTGGCCGACAGAATTTTAGGGTACAGGAAAAGTATTATTATAGGTGCACTCCTGATGGCTTCAGGATATTTGGGACTGGCTCTTCCCGGTGAAACAGTATTTTACATTTCATTGCTGCTGATTATTCTTGGTAATGGTTTTTTTAAACCTAATATCTCAACATTGGTGGGTAACCTCTACAACAAACCTGAGTACCAACACAAAAAAGATGCGGGATATAATATCTTTTACATGGGTATTAATATCGGCGCCTTCTTTTGCAATTTTGTGGCTGCCTATATGAGAATAAATTATGGCTGGGGGTATGCATTTGCCGCAGCAGGTGTTGGTATGTTAATAGGCCTCGTCTGGTTTCTATACGGCATGAAACATGTAAAAGAGGTAGATATAATTAAACCGACTACCAAAGAAGATCTTCCGTTGAAAAGAATTTTTGCAACGGTATTCATACCCGTATTTGCGTTTGGTGTTTTAGGATGGATTATTCCGGGCAACATTTTTGGTTCAGATGGCAATGATGCTTTTCTTTTTGGAAGTTTACCCGTTGTTTTTTATTACATATCTCTTTGGTGGCGGGCCAGTTTGGGTGATAAGAAACCTCTTGCTGCCCTGCTTACCGTTTTTGGTTGTGTGGTTGTTTTCTGGGCAATCTTTCATCAAAATGGTGATGCCCTCACCGTATGGGCGGAAGACTACACAGACCGCAAACTCTCCCCGGGAGTCGCCAAAGCTGCCAACACTTTTGACCTGGCACAAACTGTCAGTTACCATGAGTCAGTTTCATATGATAATGAAAAGATGAAAACTCTTCTTGATGGCATGAAACAACAGCAGGATTCGCTTCAAAAAGCCGGGAACACTGATGCGGCAAAAGAATTGGGCAAAACAATCACCATCCGTGATAAATCCCGAAGTTATTTCAGCAATTTGCCGGAAGCAAAAAGACCACCGCCAAACCAGGATTTAAAACTAGCCTCAACAGAATTGTTTCAATCTATCAATCCATTCTGGGTTATCGTACTTACACCGGTTATTGTCGGCATCTTTGGATTCCTTCGCCGGAGAGGCAAAGAGCCGTCAACTCCTTCGAAAATTGCAATAGGGCTATTGATTACTGCTTTGTCTGCTTTTGTGATGGTGGCTGCAGCTAAATCAATCAACACTTCTGCTGACAAAGCTTCTTCCCTGTGGTTATGGGCAAGCTATGGTGTAATAACGATCGGGGAATTATGCCTTTCCCCGATGGGATTATCGTTGGTTTCAAAACTCAGCCCGCCACGTCTTACTTCGCTGATGATGGGCGGCTGGTTCTTATCCGTAAGCATTGGCAATAAACTATCAGGTATATTATCAGGCATGTGGGAAGGCTACAGTGACAAATCTAAATTCTTCCTTATAAACTTTTTTATCGTCATCGTACCCGCAATAGCACTGTTCTTGTTGCTACGCTGGCTGAACAGGGTGATGAAAGAAAAAGGAGTTAAATAATCGCTTTGTCTTGAAATTAAAAAGGTGATAAATCAGTTATCACCTTTTTTAATTACCTTCCTTCGTACATTTATTTTATTGTATGGATAATAATAAGCTTGCTCTGGAACAAATACAGAGCTTCAAAGGAAAATACCCAAAACAGATTTGGTATCTCTTTCTATCTGAAATGTGGGAACGATTTTGCTTCTACGGAATGCGGGGTATGCTTACAGTTTTCATGGTTACCCAGCTGCTGCTTGACGAGGAGATCGCTAATTTACGATATGGGGCTATACAGGCTTTTGTTTATGCCTTTACGTTTATTGGTGGCCTGTTTGCAGATAAAATTCTCGGCTTTAGGAAATCTTTGTTCTGGGGGGGCCTTCTGATGATTACAGGCAGTTTTATTATTGCCGCAGCTCCACAAAAATTCTTTTATATCGGAACTTGTTTCTCCATTATTGGCACCGGCTTTTTCAAACCAAATATATCTACGATGGTTGGGGCCCTTTATAAAGATGGCGATTCCCGGCGGGATGCTGGTTTCGGGTTATTCTATTCGGGGATCAATATAGGTGCCACTTTGGGTGGATTATTATGTGTTTACATTGGAAAATTTCATTCCTGGAGCCTTGCATTTGCTCTTGCCGGTATAGTTATGATTATCGGCTTAGGTACTTTTGTTTTTACCCAACGTATGATGGGGCCGATTGGATTATCTCCTTTGAAACACATGGATGTTTCAAAAAGAAGACTTATAGAATATGCAGTATTCGTGGGTTCCCTGCTGATGATCCCTTTAATAAGAATTATGGTAACGAATACGCAGTACACTGATATTTTTATGTATGTGATCGGTCCACTGACGTTGTTATATATTTTCTATGAAATGAGGAAATACTCAAAGCCTGAAAGGCATAAGTTGATTGCTGCCTTAATTTTTATTTTTTTCTCAGTTATCTTCTGGGCTTTCTTTGAACAAAGCGGAGGGTCATTGAGCCTCTTTGCTCTGAACAACTTAAAAGATAATGTGGCCGGCTTTACTGTTGATCCGAATGTGGTTAACAATGCAGCAAACTCAATATTCGTTATTATTTTCAGCCCGATAATTGGCCTTCTCTGGTTTTGGATGAGCAAAAGCAAAATAGAGCCTAATGGAGTCATTAAATTCGGAGTAGCTTTTTTATTTCTTGCAGGGGCTTTTTATGTATTTTATGCTACAAGAATGTTTGCTGATGCATCTGGTAAAACGTCATTGAATATTTTTACTCTGGCATATCTGGTGATTACTATTGGAGAATTATGCCTTTCACCGATCGGGCTTTCCCTGATGACAAAACTTTCGCCCAAACCTATGTGGGGTGTAATGATGGGTATGTGGTTCCTAGCAAGCGCCTATGGACAATATGTAGCAGGCATTTTGGGTGCAGGAATGGCTGTGGCCAAAGAAAATGCATCTCCGCAGGAAAAACTTATTTCATATACAGACGGGTATAAACAACTAGCCATTTATGCGGTCATCGCAGGAGTTGTATTATTACTTATTTCGCCGCTGGTTAAAAAACTGATGCATGAAATAAAATAACTGTAAGGTTTAAACAAAATCAAGGTAATCATACTTCTTTCCTAAAATAGCTTTATCATCGGCATTGAGCCATTTGTTCAGCACAGTGGCATATACATTTTTGAAATCAATCCTATATTTCAAATCGCCTTCATCCAGGTCGCTGAGATCGGGTAGTTCATTGATCAAACCTTTTTGCTTCAATCCACCGCTGATCAGGAACATATTATTAGCTGTGCCATGATCGGTGCCCCCGCTGGCATTTTGTGATACCCTTCTGCCAAACTCAGAAAAAGTAAAGAGAAATACATCGTTGAACCGGCCGTTACCTTTCAGGTCTTTTACAAAGGCCTTCACTGCATCATTCATTTGGGTGAACAAACGCTGCTGCTGTCCCTCCTGCCCGATATGGGTATCAAAACTGCCCAGCGAAACATAGTATACTTTAGTGTTGATATCAGAAAATATGAGCGATGCAATTGTTTTCATGCTGTTGCCCAGATCGGTTTTCGGGTATTCAGCCTTTGTGGGGTGCAGCCTGCTTTGTTTAAAAATATAATCGGCGCTTGACAACGTCTCTGCCATTGTTTTATATAAATAGTCAACCGGCTGCTCTCCCGGTTCATCCTTATAGTTCTTCATCACATCCCTGAAAAATTTTTCATTGGCTGTCCCATACAAACGCTGCGGGTCTTTAACTGCAATACCTTTAATATTTTCTCCTTTCATGGAAAGACTGAGTATATCGTCTATCTCTATTGCCTGCGTTGGTTTATCACATCCCTTGCACTGTGCGTCAAGGTAACGGCCTACCCAACCTGTTGTCAAGTATTCAGAGCTTTGGCTGGCCGTATGCCAGATATCCATGCTGCGAAAATGCGAACGGTCGGGGTTCGGATAACCCACATTATTCAATATCCCCAAACTTCCATCATCATATAATTCTTTTAATCCGGTCAATGCAGGGTGTAACCCGGCTTCGTCACCCAGCATCAGGGCCTTGGTTTTTTCAATGCCCAATCTTGGTCTCGCTTTATAGTAAAGATCATTCCTTACCGGTATCACTGTATTCAAACCATCATTACCGCCACTCAGCTGAAGTATCACCACTACTTTGTTTCCGGCTGGCACCATCACATTTCCTTCAAATGCCTTCAGGAATTTTGGCAATAGCATGGAGGCTGTGGCCAGCGAACCTATTTGGATGAATTCTTTTCTTTTTATAATCATTTTTCGGGCTTTTGCTGTTAACAAAGTTGATATTCGGGTGTGCTCATTATCTGCAGGGTAGCTGTTTTAATAAAATTGTCCCGTCCGCTATTGTCTGAGTATTGTTTTATCAGATCCTGACTTACCTGGCTTTTGACCTGCAATAATATTCCGGTGACATTCGCCAGCAACGCTTCCTTTGGAATTGACTCAAAATTCTTCGTGTACAATGACCAATCTATATTTACCTGCAAAGGTTTGTTCAGCCTTTTTAATGACTTCATTGCTGTAGCTTTTGGATCTTCATTTACATCATTCTTTTTGAGCGAAGACGAAGAACCCATCATCTGGTCATCATCGTCTTTTGGCCGCACATTGAATTCATCCCGGTCATTCAGCATTTGTGGGATACGCATCCGCATCATCAGGGTAGAACTGTCGATCCATGATTTCCCACCCGGCCAACCGGCCACGTTGGGAGGATAAAACAATAACTGTCCCAATGCTCTTTGCAATAAAAGCAAGGCTTCATCTCTTTCAAAGGTCATGGGCAACATACGACGGATGCCCGCCATCAGTTCTATCGGGGATTTGATCTTTACCCCGATATTTTTTTCCTGATAAAACCAATCGCTGGTAAAAATATCTTCCAGCAGCTTTGAAATATCATAATTGTTTTTGTAAAAACGGTCTGCCAGCGAATCAACATTGCTGGGATCCACCTGTTCGTTTACCAAAAACTTGTAAATCTTTTGAGCAATGTATTTTGCTGCTTGTTTTTGTTGTAATAAAATATCCAGCACTTCTTCCCCATCAAAATTTCCTGTTTGCCCTAAAACGGTCTTGCTTCCATAATCATGCTGGAATTTTCTGAAAACAAATTCCCCTTTAGGGTTGGATGTCCAGCCTGTAAATGCCCTTGCGGCTTCTTTTATATCATGCTCTGTATAATTTCCCCGGCCGAGGGTAAACAATTCCATCACTTCACGGGCAAAATTTTCATTGGGATGGTCTTTGCGATTTTGTTGATTGTTCAAAAAATTCAGCATGGCTGCCGTTTTGGAAACTTCTTTCAGCATTGTTCCGAAGTTGCCCAGCGCATTTCTGCGGATTACATCCAGCAATAATTGCTGATAGAAGATATTCAGATTACGGCAGGCAAAATGCCCGTGCCAGAAAAAGGCCAATTTTTCCCGGAGTTGGGCACCGCTGTTCACCATTTCATGCAGCCAGTAAATATTCAGATTGCGGATACTCTCCCTGCTTTTTTGCTGTCTTATTTTTTTCTCATCCTCACTCATTTCTTTTTTCTGTTGACGACCGGCTTCTTCAATACCCATATAAAGTCCTTGTAAATAATCATCAGCTACATTGATGTACTCCGGCTTTTTTTCAGAAGCTTTTACCAGGGCTTTATAGATTTGTTTCGGAGAGTATTTGAAAAGATCGCCAAGTTGCTCAACGGCAGGGCCAAAACCGGCACGCCACATCAGGTGCTGGTTTTTGATCTGATTGGTCAACGACATGGGGCTAACATTTTGTTTGTGACTGAATGGCCACAGCCAAGTTTAAAAACCCAGGCCAATTATGTGACGTAAAACGTTAAAACTCCTTTTTTATTTTTTAAATTTGAGCAATTACAATTTATGCAATTCCGGCTCCTGAAATTTCTGATACCTTTTGTTATCTTTTTTGGCTCTATCCGGTCATTCAATTCACATGGATGGATTATCGGTCTTCCCCTGATCTTTGATTGGATCCTTATTCCCTTACTGGAAATATTTTTTAAACCGGATCCTTCCAATATGAGTGCTGCCGAAGAAGAAATTGCAAAAAAAGACAAAGGCTATGATATACTTCTCTATTTCGTAGTTGTATTTCAATATTGGGCCTTATATGAATTCCTGCATTCCATGAAATACGGCTCACTAACAGGGCTTGAAACTGCAGGCAGAATATGGGTAATGGGAATGCTCTGTGGGGTATTTGGCATCAATGTGGGTCATGAACTGGGCCACAGGGTCAATAAATTTGAACAGATATTGGCCAAAGCTTTGCTTCTTACCTCCCTTTATATGCATTTCTTTACCGAACACAATAAAGGACATCATAAAAGAGTAGCCACTCCGGAAGACCCCAGCAGTGCCCGGTATGGCGAACCGGTTTATTTGTTTTATTTCCGCACCATTATTTTCAGCTATATCAGCGCCTGGCATATCGCCAACGGGGAAATGAAGAAAAAAGAAAAGCCTGTATTATCATTTCACAATGAGATGGTACAATTTACTTTTATCCAACTGGCATTCGTTGGCATAATAGTCTATTTTTTTGGCTGGCTTGTCACTCTTTATTTTATTGCTGCAGCTGCCATCGGAGCCCTCCTGTTAGAGACAGTCAATTATATTGAACATTATGGATTGCAACGAAAGGTGACAGGAACTGGCATGTATGAAAGAGCCATGCCTGAACATAGCTGGAACAGCAATCATGTAATTGGCAGGATCATGTTATTTGAATTAAGCAGGCACTCCGATCATCATTATCTGGCCAGCAGAAAATACCAGATCCTCCGTCATCATGACCATTCTCCGCAAATGCCAACCGGGTATCCGGGTATGATGATCCTTTCATTGATCCCGCCGTTGTGGTTTTATATAATGAATAAGCGGATCAAAAATTTACAAAAGGGAAAAGCTACTTAGCGGCGTTGGCAATTACATATGCTTTTACATGCCCTTCCTGCACCTTATCCAATCTTGCTCTTGGTATCATGGTCTTTAAAATGATTTCCCATTTTTCAGCATTGTATTTATTCAATTCAGGCAGGCCATGACAGCGGGTACAGCGATTGGTAAAAATCGTTTTACCTGCTTCAAGGTCAGGTGTAACATTTATAGCAGTTGAAACCGGCGATGGCGGATCAGTTGTACGATCAGTGATAATTGGAACAGTTTTTTTCTGGCAGACTGTGATGATGGAGGCTGCAGTGAAGAGAGAAATAAATACTTTTTTTATGATGGACAGACAAAAAACAAACTGCTTCGTTTAAAAGCTGATATCCCTATATGAAATTGATGAAGCACCAAAATATTTATGCAATACTTCTGGCAGCCTGATGCCTTCCGTTGATTGATTATTCTCCAGCAAACAAGCTACAATTCTTGGCAGGGCCAATGAACTTCCGTTCAATGAATGAACCAGCCTTGATTTTCCATTATTGTCTTTAAAACGAATCTTCATACGGTTGGTCTGAAATGTTTCAAAGTTGGAAACAGAACTTACTTCCAGCCATTTGCCCTGCGCTGCACTGAATACTTCAAAATCATAAGTGAGTGCAGAAGCAAAACTCATATCCCCGCCGCAAAGTTTCAAAATACGATACGGCAATTGAAGAGTGTTGAGTAATTTTTCTACATGATCTACCATTTCTTCCAGCACTTCATAACTTTTATCCGGATGAACCAGCTGTACAATCTCCACCTTATCAAACTGGTGTACCCTGTTCAGTCCCCGAACATCAGCGCCAAAACTTCCTGCCTCTCTTCGAAAGCAGGGAGTATAAGCTGTCATTTTTATTGGCAGGTCAGATTCTTTTACAATTTCATCTCTATAAATATTTGTAACGGGTACTTCAGCAGTAGGTATCATATAAAAATTATCAGCCTGCATATAATACATCTGCCCTTCTTTGTCCGGTAATTGTCCTGTACCAAAAGCTGTTGCCTCATTCACCATCAACGGAGGAAGATATTCTGTGTAACCTGCTGTAGTATTATAGTCAAGAAAATATTGTATCAATGCCCTTTGCAGTTTGGCCCCTTTGCCTTTGTATAAAGGGAAGCCACTGCCCGTTATCTTAACGCCAGTTTCAAAATCAACAATGTCATAATTTTTGATCAAATCCCAATGAGGAACTGCATTAGCAGGAAGTTCCGGTTTATGACCTCCTTCTCTTACCACCACATTATCAGCTGATGTTTTGCCGGCAGGAACTTTTTCAGAAGGAAGATTAGGAAGTAAAACAAGCTTTTCGTTCAACTGTTTTTCTGTTTCAGCCAGTTTATCAGCAATTGGCTGAAGTGAGTTTTTAAAGGAAGCCACTTCCTGTTTCTTTGCTTCTGCATCTTCTTTTTGACCTTTCGCCATCAAATGGCCAATCTCCTTTGATGCGGCGTTAATTTTTGATAGGGTGTTATCAGATTCGAGTTGCAATCTTTTTCTTTCGTCATCCAGTGCAATGATCTCATCCACTAATGAGGTGTTGGTAAAATGTTTTATTGCCAATTTTTCTTTTACGGCCTTAGTATCCTGTCTTAATACCTGCAACTGCAACATCCTTTAAAAGTTTGCGGCAAAGTTAGTTTTTGAACCGCAGATGAACAACCGCCGATATTATTTACATTAGTAAAAAATTAAAGCTATGATTGATCAATCAATGGTTACAACGAGCATTAGTCTTGATGGATACAGGGTTTCCAAAAACCTGGGAGTGGTAAGAGGGATCATCGTCCGTTCAAGAAGTCTTTTCGGAAATATCGCAGGGGGCTTTCAAACACTTTTTGGAGGAAGGATCTCCATTTACACAGAGCTATGTGAAAAAACCAGGGAGGAGGCTTTTCAGCAAATGCTGCAACATGCTGCAGATCGTGGAGCAAATGCGATCATTAATATGCGATATGATGCCAACGAAGTGATCGGTGGTGTTACAGAAGTATTGGCCTATGGAACTGCTGTAGTGGTTGAAAAAATCTGAAGCCCGGCTATCTTTGCTGCATGCAGGTAAATGATGATTTGCAGGCCCGATGGTGGAATCTGGAATCAAAATTGGTTGAGCGGTTTGGCAAGAAACCGGATATGGAAACGATCCTGTTTCTGATCGGGGTGCAGGAATTCGGCGATATCAAAGAAAAATTCACCAAGGAACAGAAACAGGACCTGATGCATATAGCTGTTTGCAGCCTGCTGTCGCAAAGTGGCTATTATGAATTAGAAAAAGTGGATGAAGACGGCTGGCCGCATTTTAAACAACTAAAACAAATGCCGGACATGAACATGATTGAACAGGAAAATTTTCTGAAAGACCATATTTTACTCTACTTTGATAAAAATGAATTCTGATTATGAGAAAATTTTTACTCGGTTTATTGTTTCTTTCTGCTATATCCAATGCAAAAGCACAAAAAGATTCAACTATCAAAAAGAAGGATAGGAAAAAAGATGTGCTGATTCAGACCAGCATGGGAGATATGATCATCCGTTTGTCTGACTCCACTCCCTTGCACAGGGATAATTTTTTGAAACTGGTGAAAGTCGGGTTTTATGACAGTGTGCTTTTTCATCGTGTCATCAATCATTTTATGATACAGGCAGGAGACCCGGAAAGCAAACATGTCGCAAAAGGTATTCCTCTCGGCAACGGTGGACCCGGATATACTGTTCCGGCTGAATTCAGGCCAACTTTATTTCATAAAAAAGGAGTGATTGCAGCTGCAAGAATGGGTGATAATGTAAACCCGCAAAAAGCAAGCAGCGGAAGTCAGTTTTATATTGTGCAGGGAAAATTATTCACTGATGCTGAATTGGATGCTACTGAAACAAGTCGGCTTGGCGGAAGAAAAATTCCTGATGAACACAGGGAAGTATATAAAACGATTGGCGGCACTCCGCATCTTGATCAGAACTATACCGTGTTTGGTGAAGTGCTGAAAGGATTGGAGGTGTTGGACAAAATCGCAGCCGTTGAAACAAGTAAAGCCTCCGACAGAGACAGACCGTTGGAAGATGTAAGGATTCTTAAAGTAAAACTCATCAAGCGAAAAAAATAAAGGCGTAAAAAAAGGCGGCTGTTATTAAACCGCCATTCTGTTATAATAGATATTAATTTATTCCGATGCCTCCGCCTCCCTGGGTTCTTTTCTTTTCATCTTCTGATGCATCTTTACGCTGGCGGGCATTTTTAATAGTATTGCTGCCAAACCTCCAGGTCAACGCTGTTTTAAATTGACAGCTTTCAAAACTTCCGCTGGCGATTGTTTTTTGACCTGCAAAATCGCTTTCGCCTTTGAATTTCATACTGAAGAAAATATCAGATACAGAAACTTTGAATGTGCCCTTTCCATTGAAAATTGTTTTCTGCATTCCAGCATCCACTGTCCACATTGATTTGCTTTTGAAAAATCCCTGCCAGAGTGAAGGACTATTATACCATCCGCTTACTTCGGCTGTCCAGTCTTTCTTTTTACCAAACTTATAGCTATGCTGCATATATATATTGAAAGTAACCACATCCAAGTCTACCGTTCTGGTTGTAAAAATCATTACTGACAAAAGGCTTAAAACCTACCCTGAACAGTGTTAATCTTCCAGCGAACTGTAAAATTCCAGCCAATATTTCCGCATTTTTGGTATCATCATTTTCCCTTAGGTTTGCAGCCTGCCTGCGGTAAGCAGGCTAAAATGTCTTGATTATGAATATCCCTGCCAATCTACGATATACAAAAGACCATGAATGGGTAAGCCTTGAAGGCAATGTGGCCACCATTGGCATCACCGATTTTGCACAACGGGAGCTGGGGGACATTGTGTATGTGGAAGTGGACACAATCGGTAAAGAGTTGCTTGCCGGAGATGTTTTCGGAACTGTTGAAGCTGTAAAGACTGTTTCAGACCTGTTCCTGCCTGTAAATGGAATCATTACTGAACTAAACCCTGATTTGACCGGTAAGCCCGAGTCTGTTAATAACGACCCTTACGGCACAGGCTGGATGATTAAATTGACCGTTAATGATCCGGCTGATGTAGAAGCCCTGTTAGATGCCGCTGCTTACGAAGCTCTTATTGGTTAAACGGGATCCCGATGCTGAGGGATTCTTTTCTTTGGTATTCTTGCATAATATTACAGAAACGAATGATTGAAAAAAAGAGTCCGTCTTTTCTTCCTGCTTTTGCCTGGTTTGTCATCTGCACGGCATTGCTCATACTTCCCGGTTCTGCCTTTCCAAAGGAGAACTGGCTGGAAAAAATATATGCAGACAAATTGATACATATCTTCCTGTTTGCTGTTCTTGCAGCGCTTTGGTGCCGGGTAATGCTGAAAAGATTCACAAATGCATCAAAACTGAAAACCATTTTTCTCCGGACTGGAATACTATGCCTGGCATATGGCGTGGCAATGGAGTTTGTTCAGAAATACTGGATACCCAACCGTTCTTTTGATGCAGGAGATATCGTGGCCGATGGGGCAGGAGTCTTTTTTGGAGTGATTTTCAGTATCAGAAGGTATATAAAAAAATAGACCCCTGTAGAAACAGGGGTCGCAACCAAAACTAACTGCTTATGAGAAAATTGACTGCTTTTATAATAAGATCTGTTATTGTATAACGCAAATTTATTGCCGATAGTATGATTCTTGCTGTTAATGAAAGTTTAAAAGCCCTTTTTCAGTAATTCCAACTATTCCTTATTTCGTAAAATCTCCTTTCTTTCTGAATCTCTACGATGCCTGAAGCCGGTTTATTTCACAAACGAGCAACTCTTTTTATTTGGATCTGACAGTTAGGCAATAAAAACAAGCTCAGCTATAAAACCAATATTTACTGTTGCAAATATCCATCCAAATCCAGGCTCTGATGTAGAATAAAATCGAAGCAAGGATTGAATCAATTAAAAATAAAAAACTTGATTCAGATTATCCTTTAGTTCTGCTTTGCAAGCTTTTCTGAGTTTTCGGCAAACTGAAGCGCATCTATTAACTGGTGGATATCACCGTTCAGCACTTCGCTAAGATTATATAAAGTAAGCCCTATACGATGGTCTGTAACACGACCCTGGGGAAAATTATATGTTCTGATTTTGGCGCTGCGGTCGCCGGTGCTTACCAGGCTTTTACGATGACGAGCTATTTCTTCTTCCTGCTTGCGAACCTGTTCTTCATAGAGTTTGGTACGAAGCATCTGCATGGCTTTTTCCCGGTTACCGAGTTGTGAACGTTCCGTTTGGCAAACCACCACTGTTCCGGATGGAATATGAGTAAGCATTACTTTTGTTTCCACCTTGTTTACATTCTGGCCTCCTGCGCCGCCACTCCGGGCTGTTTCCATTTTTACATCGGCAGGGTTCAGTTCAAAATCCACTTCCTCCGCTTCTGGCATTACTGCTACAGTTGCGGCAGATGTATGCACCCTTCCGCTGGCTTCTGTATTAGGCACCCGCTGTACCCGGTGCACTCCGCTTTCAAATTTTAATATGCCGTATACATCATCGCCCGTCACTTCTAACTGCACTTCTTTATATCCCCCGACACTGCCCTCATTTTCACTCAGCAAGGCTGTTTTCCAGCCCTTTCTTTCGCAATAACGCATATACATTCTAAGCAAATCGCCTGCAAACAAACTGGCTTCATCCCCACCCGTTCCGGCCCTGATCTCCAGGATGGCATTTTTTTCATCCTGTGGATCTTTGGGAATCAATAACTGGCGGATATAAGACTCCATCTGTTCTTTCTTTTCCTCCAATGCCGGGGATTCCATTTTAGCCAGTTCCCGCATTTCTTCATCATTACCAGCCAAAGCCTCTTTATAAAATTCCTGGTCTTCAAGTATTTTTTTGTACTCGTTATAGGCAACAACTATTTTTTCCAGGCTTCGGTATTCCTTGCTCGTTTCAGCAAATTTTTTATTGTTGCTTACGATCTCCGGATTGGTCAATGCGATTCCCAGTTGGTTAAATCTTGCTTTTATGGCTTCTAATATGTCTATCATAAATTTGGGCAGTAAAGTTAATAGAATACAGCATGGCTTTTAAAAAGTTTAAAGCGGATAAATTGTTTGACGGGTATCGTTTTCTAGAAAAGGACAAAGTGCTTATTACAGATGATGAAGGAACAATTCAGGACATAGTGGAAGAAAATGAAGCCGGAGATGACATTCAATATATCAGCGGGATCCTTTCTCCCGGACTTATCAATTGTCATTGCCATCTGGAATTAAGTCACCTGAAAAATGTAATTCCGCCACATACAGGTTTGATAGAATTTCTTTGCTCTGTTGTTACCAAAAGAGATTTTCCCCGTGAAGTGATTGACGAAGAAATCAGAAAGGCCGAAAAAGAAATGTATGATAACGGTATCGTTGCTGTTGGTGATATCGGCAATACAGCTGATACTGCCGAAGTGAAAAGCAAAAGCAGGATCCGCTGGCAAAATTTTGTGGAAGTACTAAGCTTTACTGATGAAAAAGCAGAAGAGGATTTCAACTATTATAAATCCGTTGCTGAAGAATTAGAGTCATCACTTCGTACCTCTGACCTCAGGCATCGGACCTCATTAGTTCCTCATGCACCCTACAGCATTTCTCCAAAAACATTTCAGCTAATCAATAAAGCAACTAAAGGACAGGTCATTTCCATTCATAACCAGGAACACCCGGCAGAAAATGAACTCTACAAAACCGGAGGAGGGGAATACCTGAAGCTGTTTAAAATTTTTGGTATTGATAAATCTCCTTTCCCGGTTACAGGTAAAACAAGCATCCGTTCTGTGTTGCCATATTTCAATAACGGGCAAACTATTTTACTGGTACATAATACCTGCATGAAAGAGGAAGATATTATCTGGGCCAATAATTGTGCTGCATCTTCCGGGTTGAAACTGATTTACTGTCTTTGCATCAATGCCAACCTTTATATCGAAAATAAAGTACCGCCGATTGATATGCTGATGAAACACAATTGCCATATTGTATTGGGAACTGATAGCTACAGCAGTAATTGGCAGTTGAGTATTGCCAAAGAAATGGAATCCCTCCAAAAACATTTTCCGCATATACCTGTTGAAACGATTTTACAATGGGCGACTATTAATGGTGCCAAGGCTTTGGGATGGGAGGATGAGTTGGGGAGTTTTGAAAAAGGGACGAGTGGGGGTGTAGCAGTTATTAATTTAGAATTTGCTAAATCAATAAGAATATTTTAGCATTAATATTTTAAATAAATATTGAAAATATCTTTATGCCGTTATATGAATCATGATTGCTATAATATTGATATCTACCCCAACACCTCCCTCAGCACCGGCAAGCTCTTCATCGTTCCAAAATCGGGTATGTGCAGGCGGTAATAATCTTCATACCGTTGCAATAAATGCCACCGAAAATCATGATTGAGTTTGATGTCTTCCAGTTCTGCAGGCTGCATCACTTTCAGTAATTGTGAAGTACCAGCAGCCTGTTTGTCTTCCAGAAAATGCGGATGACGGGGTTGTTTAGATAAAAAAAGTCCTTCCTGTAAATCCAGAAAACAATTTTCGCTGCTGTAATTATCAGATATCCTGAAACCAAAATGAAAGGGCAAATGTAATGCGAAGAATAAAGGCAGGTTGGCCATTACTGCATCATTACATTTATCAAGATGAAAAAAACAGTCCTCTGCAAAATGAAACAGTTCTGGATTGCTTTCCGGTTGCTTTAAACATTTGATCAGTAGTTCCACCATGAACAAAGCCACGGCATTTTTAGGCACATCACTGAAAATACTTTTGTACAACTGCTCCCATTTGAATTCCTTTATCCGGTTCAGGTGTTTCAGTTCGTTGTGGTAAATAACCAAATCCAAAATAGCTGAAGGTTGAAACAGGTTCGCTTTACCTGTTCCTTTTTTGGTTGCTGTTCTCACTCCGTTTATCAGGTAAGACTGCACTCCGAACAGTTCAGTGAAGATGGTAACAACGAGGCTTGTCTCACCATATTTCACTGAACGCAATACAATGCCTTTTGTTTTATGCAGCTTATCGGGCATTTTTGTTTTACCGGTAAGACGGGAAGGCCGTAAATTTTTCTTTCCGTCTTACCGCCTTCCCGGCTATTTTATTTACTTATAAAAAAATCTTCGTTGCCGCCCTTTCTCTCCTGAGCGAAGCCGAAGGACGATCATCATTTACCAAAATAAGATAAACACCGCTAAAAATTTTTCGCCCTTTATAATTCCGTCCATCCCAAATGGCCTGACCGCCGAGTGCCTTTGTCTGATAAACCAGTTTCCCATCCAGCTCGGTGGAGAGATAATACTCTTTCCCAACGGGTAAATATTATAAATCCTCTTGTCTCCGATAATTGCTGAACGTTTTATGCCGAGCACATTAAAGATGTCATTCCTGTAAATAATATCAATATTGCTATTACTGTAAGCAATCAAAAGTTTCTGACTGACGGCATCATATTTTATTGCACTGATCCCTGTTTCATTCAATCCGGAAACACGGCTTAATCTTTCGATACTATTATCAATAATATTAACAGTAAATAAACTGTAAGCTTTGGTACAATATATTTTTCCGTCCCCGGCTGTCACATCAATGGCACTGTTGTAGGGTAAACGTTCCCTCCATTGACTAACGGGTGGCAGATCATTTTGTGCAAAGCAATCTGCCAGGATGCAAAAACAAAAAACGAAGAAGTTATATCTCACTTTTCAAAAGTAACTAATGTCATATAAGTCAGATTTGTTACCCCGCCGTTCTTTTTGGAATGTGACCCGCTTTGACTGATATGACTCATTTGACCAATATGACTATTTTCATGTTTCTTTGCAGCCTATCATTTCTTGACTGCTTATGTGGCAAAGACTAGGCCCGTTTATCCTGAAATACAGATTCCTCCTGCTTGTCATTTTAATGGCTGCCAGCAGTTTTATGGCTTATCATGCAAGTAAAGTGCAACTGAGTTATGATTTTTCAAGGGCCATTCCGGTTAACAATCCAAAATACAAGATATACCAGGAATTTAAAAAAAAGTTCGGGGAAGATGGCAACCTGCTGGTGATAGGCATTCAGACTGAAAAATTTTTTGACGAAAAAGTATTTAATGATTATGCCGGGTTGATACGCAATCTGAAAAAACTGTATGGAGTAGATGATATCATTGCCATCCCTTCATCGGTAAACATCGTTAAAATAGCCGGGACAGAACAATTAAGGGCAGACACTATCTTTCCTGACCGTATTCTTAGCAAAGCTGAGATTGACAGTGGTGCAAAAATTTTTCTCAGACTTCCTTTTTACCGACAGCTTTTATACAATCCTGCCACCAATGCATGGCTCATGGGTGTCCGAATTAAAAAAGAGCTGATGGCCTCCAAGACCAGGATCAGCATCGTAAATAATATCAGCAAGTTGGCTGATGATTTTGGAAAAGAGAATAATCTGGTTGTTTACAAAAGCGGCTTGCCGCATATCCGTACACAATTATCTGTAAGAAGCTTAAGCGAAATGCGGATGTTCATTGTTGCGTCGATCATTTTATCTGCTCTTATTCTTTTATTTTTTTTCCGCTCACTCAGCGCTATGCTTCTTTCTCTTACAGTAGTGCTGTTAGGAGTTATCTGGAGTTTTGCCACCATTGAGTTGTTCGATTACAAAATAAGTATCCTGAATGCATTGATTCCCCCGCTGATCGTTGTAATCGGAATCCCAAACTGTATTTATTTTCTCAATAAATTTCACATAGTATATAACGAGACCGGTGACAAGAAAAAGTCGTTGAAGTTGATGATCAGCAGGATGAGTGTGGTTACCTTTTTCTGTAACCTGACAGCAGCTATTGGCTTTGGCGTATTTACTTTTACAAAGAGTCAGATTTTAAAAGAATTTGGAATAGTAGCAGGATTAAACATCTTTGTCGTGTTTTTTATTTCACTGATATTTATTCCTGTTATTCTCAGTTTTCTACCCCCGCCAAAAAGCAGGCATACCCGGTATCTGCAGAACCCTCGCTTAAACCATATGCTTGACAGGCTGGAAAGATGGTCACTTAATCACAGGAAAATTATTTATGGGGTCACTATTGTTATTGTAGCCTTTTCCGTTATCGGGATGTTCAAAATGAAAACTCTGGGTTTTATCGTGGATGATCTTCCTAAAAATGACAAGATATACACCGATCTCCGTTTTTTTGAAAATAATTTCAATGGAGTAATGCCTTTGGAAATTGTGGTTGATACCAAAGAAAAAAGAGGCGCCTCAAGAAATTTCAACAACCTTACAAGGATTGATTCGGTATCACAGTTCCTGACTTCTATGCCGGATATTGGCCGGCCCTTAAGTGTTACGGAAGGATTGAAGTTTGCCAACCAGGCTTTTAATGAAGGAGACACGGCTTACTATAACATGCCCGGGGAATATGCATTGCCTGCACTTTCTCAATACCTCAGTTTCCGTTCGGACAGTGGCAATAACAAAAATATATTTGCAAAACTGGTGACCACATTCATGGATAGCTCCCGGCAAAAAGCTCGGATAAGCGTAAGCATGAAGGATGTGGGCAGCATAAGATTACCCCTGATATTGGACAGCATTTCTTCGAGGGTAAATCAGCTTTTTCCAAAAGAAAAGTATGGCGTTGAATTCACGGGAACCAGTGTCACTTTTCTGGAAGGAAGCCGTTATATTATCCACGGCCTTAAGGACAGCATCATATGGGCATTTTTACTTATTGCCCTTTGCATGCTGTATTTATTTCGCTCAGTCAGAATTCTTTTCTGTTCCCTGATCCCCAACATCATACCCTTGCTGATAACAGCCGGCATCATGGGCTGGATCGGTATTCCCCTGAAGCCTTCTACTGTACTGGTTTTCAGTGTAGCCCTTGGAATTGCTATTGATGTTACTATCCGTTTTCTGGTCAATTATAAACAGGAATTACCGCATAATAATTTCGATATGAAAAAGACGGTAATTGACACCATTCACAGCACCGGGATCAGCATTATATACACTTCGCTGGTGCTTATAACCGGTTTTGTCATTTTCTGTTTCAGCAGTTTTGACGGAACCCAGGCTTTAGGATGGCTTACATCGCTGACGCTCATTACTGCTACCTTTACCAACCTGGTGCTTTTGCCTGCAATTTTAATTTCCATCACAAAGCTCAGGAAATAGCTGATTTTATTACTTTTATGCCATATTTTAGTAGGCAGGAAAAGGGCTTTAAAAGCAGCAAACTTTTAGAGAAATTTGTCCGATGGAATAAACGGACTAAAGAAAAAAAATATCCTGTTTGTCAGTTTTTCAAAAACCGGATGTTTTTTTTAGTTATTTGTTCAATGTTGTTTAATTTCAAGCCCTTTAACAGGGTCCTGATTTCAATTTTATATTTAAAAACTAAATGCTCATGAGAAAATTGTTTTTACTCCTTTGGGGAGTTGTGTTCTTTGCCACTCAGGCGCTGGCACAACGCACAATCAGCGGTAAGGTTACCGATGAAAAAGGCGCTCCTCTTCAGAATGTATCGATAATGGTGAGAGGAACAACCACCGGTACAGTAACTAAAGCAGACGGGACATATTCCCTTACAGTTCCCACCAATGGAAAAGCCCTTGTTTTTTCAGCCGTGGATATGAGTCCTGTAGAAAAAGCAATTGGCACTTCAACAACAATTGATGCGACACTGAAAGCCGAAGACAAAACCATGGCGGAGGTAGTGGTTACAGCATTTGGTATCAAGAAAACAAAAAAGGATCTGGGGTATGGTGTTTCGCAGCTTGGCTCTACTGAGCTTTCTCAATCACATACTACGAATCTGACCAATGCAATTGCCTCAAAAATCCCGGGAGTTAGGATCAGCGGTAGCGGTGGCTCTTTTTCAGGATCGAGTGTGTTGATCCGCGGTTTTACAACTTTCTCTGGTTCTAACCAGCCACTTTATGTGGTAGATGGTATTCCCATTGATGGAGGCGGTGGTGGCACCCCTCTGCAAAATGGCCCTGTTACTTCACCAAGAACCATTGACCTGAACCAGGATGATATTGAAAGCATCAGCGTACTGAAAGGCGCATCTGCTGCCGTATTATACGGATCGAGAGCATCCAATGGAGTTGTGCTTATCACAATGAAAAAGGGTAAAGTTCTCCAAAAAAATTCCATCCAGTATTCAACTAATTACCAGATAGAAAGTGTGAACCGTTTCCCCAGCTATCAGAATGAATATGCCCAGGGAAACAATGGTGTTTTTTCACCCACAGCACAAACTTCATGGGGGCCAAGAATTGTAGGGCAAATTGTAACCAATGCTTATAATCCGGCCACTAACGCTAATAACAGGACAGAGGTGCTGCAAGCATATCCAAATAACGTTCGGGACATTTTCCGCAATGGTATGAACTGGCAAAGCAATCTTGCTTTTTCAGGCGGATCGGACAAAACCACTTTCCGGTTCTCCTATGGATACCTGAATAATAAAGGAGTTATAGAAAACAATCAACTTTACAGGCATAATTTTTCTTTGAATGCAAGTTCAAAAGTAAACAATTACCTGACGGTATCAGTAAATGCCAATTATTCAAACAATGCATCAAGAAGAACACAGCAGGGTAACCAGTTAAGTAACCCGGTTTTCCGTTCATGGTTTACTCCCCGCAGCTATAACCTGACCGATTTGCAATGGGCAGATGCTGCGGGCAACCAGTTATATCCATTGGGAGAAGATAATCCCTACTGGACCATCAAGAATAACCGTTTCCGTGATGAGATTAACCGTTTTATCGGTAACGTATCATTGAATTTCGGTTTATATAAATGGCTGCAATTTGATTACAAGGTTGGTACCGATGTATATTCAAATTTTGCTCATGCCTATGATCAGATCGGAGCAAGAGGCGGTGCTAATACAACAGCAAACGCCGTAGGCGCTGTTAGGGAAACAAGAGGCAATTACCGCAGCCTTAACTCCAACAGCTTCTTTACTGCCAATAAAAGAATTAAAAGCTGGAGTGGTACTTTGATTTTTGGAACAGAACTACAGCAGATATACAGCAATAACGCTATCCTTGATGGTAAAGGAATAATCGTTAGAGATTTTGAACAATTGAGTAATACTACCACTTATACTCCCTCTCCAAGAAATGGATCATCTAAATTAAGATTGCTTGGTTTATATGGTGATTTCTCATTAAGCTATAAGAGCATTATCACAGTCAATGCAACATTAAGGAATGACTGGTCTTCCACATTTAAGATTGGAAAGAACTCTTACCTATATAACGGAGTAGGCGCTTCTTTGAACATAACAGAATTGTTCCCCAAGATCAGGAATAAATTTATCGATGATATCAAGGTCAGGGGGAATGTTGCTACAGTGGGTAAAGCCGGAACTGATTTCATATACGCTACCGACTCTTATTATGGCGGCGCCGGCTCTGCTGATGGTTTTGGACCAACTATTGCTTTCCCCTTTAATGGTATCCAGGGATATTCATTGAACAATGGTGCAGGTAATCCTGATCTGGGTCCTGAATTCACTCAAAGCAAAGAGATCGCAGGAGAAGTTTCATTATTCAAAGGACGCATCAAAGTGGAAGTGACCAAATATTTACAAAAATCAAGAAAATTGATCTTTGCTGTTCCGGTATCTGCTTCTTCTGGCATCACTGCATTTACTCAAAATGCGGGTAATCTTACCACAAGAGGTGTTGAATTGGGCGTAAACCTCACTCCTGTAAATTCAAAATCTGTTACCTGGAATATCAATTTGGCATATACTCAATTTAAGTCCATTGTCAATAGCCTGGCTCCTGGTGTAACCAATATTTTCCTTGGGGGATTTGTTACTCCCAATATTCGCCTTGTTGCCGGAGACGAATATGGTCAGATATATGGTAATGCTTACCTGAGAGACCCAAACAAAGGCAATAAGATCGTTGTGGGTTCTAACGGCTTACCATTTGTAACAGCAAATGTACAGCGTATCGGGAACCCCAACCCTAAATACACCATGGGAATCACCAACACGGTTTCCTATAAATCGATTTCCCTATCCTTCCTGATGGAAATAAAAGAAGGAGGGGAAATGTACAGCCGAAATATTGCTGACCTTCAAAGAAATGGCGTGGCCATTGAAACAGCACAGTATCCCAGGTATGATGCTGCCGGCGTTCTGCAAAAACCTTATCTCTTCGATGCCGTGTATACAAATGGATTACCCAACACCACTTATGTCTCTGCACAGGATTATTTTGGAAACAGTGGAAAATATGCAGCAGCCGAGGGCTTTATATATAAAACATCATGGTTCCGTATAAGAGAAGCCTCTATGACTTATACCCTTCCGGCAGATTTCCTGAAAAAGACTCCTTTTGGAAACGCTACATTCAGTGTATTTGGAAGAAACCTTTTCCTGAATTCGCCCTTCTATCCTCACCTGGACCCGGAACAGAATGTTTTAGGTGTAAGTGCTCAGGGAGCCCAGGGATTGGAATTTAATGCGCTTCCTCAGACAAGAACAATAGGTGTTGGACTTAATCTCAGCTTTTAATTATTAAAAAACACTATTTATGAAACTCAGATATATCAAATTATTTATAGTTTTTGCGGGAATTGCCGGTATCAGTTCTTGTAAAAAATTCCTTGACATCAATAAGAACCCGGAGGCATTGCCCGACTCCAATGCGCCAATTGCCCAATTGCTTACGTCAGCACAGGTAAACTTGGGATTTGAAGGAGGAAGCGATCTTTTCAGGTATGCCACTCTCTTCATGCAGCAGATGTCTGGCCAGGCTTCCCAGCCTAACCAAACATGGGAATATTACCGCTATAACGTAACCGGTAGTGATCAAAACAATGTTTGGAGCAGTATAAATGCCACTACACTCAGTGATCTGGAATTAGTCATTAAACAAGGAGCTTCCAGCCCCTATTACACAGGGATAGCAAAAATTCTGAAAGCATATGAGTATTCTCTGGTGGTGGATGTATGGGGAGATGTTCCTTATACAGAAGCTCAGCAGCTAACCGGTAATACAAAGCCTCGTTATGATGATGATGCTACAATTTATCCCAAACTGATTACATTACTTACCGATGCAGTTAATGAATTAAATGCTGCTTCCAGTGTACTTACACCGGGAACTAATTCAGTAATTTATACAAATGGGGGAAACTTTACTGCTGCAAAGGCCCAGTGGATTAAACTCGCTAACACATTAAAGCTTAGACTTTATTTACATTACAGCAAAATAAATCCTGCTTTCTGTGTAAGCCAGATCACTGCATTGGTTAATAGTGGTCTTCCTGTTATGGCGTCCAACGCTGATAATTTTTCCATGCCATTTTACGATGTAGCTAATCAGCGGAGTCCAATTTCAGCTTTTGAAGTAAGCCGTCCTAATTACCTGTTCTGCGATGCCGCTATGCTCAATATAATGAATGGAAAAGGCGATCCCCGTCGTCCTTATTATTTCACTTCATTCCCATACCAGGGAATACCGCTTCCGATTAATCTGAGTACTTCAGCTGCCACAGCCGCAGGTAATGTATTAACATTTACTTCAACAACCGGAGCTGCTGCCGGCATGGTGATAGCCGGTACTAATATACCATTCAATACGACCGCTACTGCTGTTACAGCTACAACTATAACACTGAGCAATAATGTTACCGGTGGCGGTGTGGGAGCAGGCGCTACTCTTGTTGTTGCACCTAATACATTCACTGCCGTTTCGGCTACAGCATTACCTCCGGCACCCAACAATAATTATAGCCGAATTCATACCTTCCTGAGAGGAGCTGTGACTGCAGGAGCAGCACCCCCTTTCACCTATTCGGGAGCAGCGCCTCAGCGTATGATAACTTTTGCAGAATATAATTTTATCCGTGCAGAAGCTGCATTAATGGGAGCCCCCGGTAGTGCTCAGACATTTTTCCAAGAAGGCATTACAGCAGCTATGCAGGAAGTTGGAGTCTCTGCAGGACAAATTGCTGATTATATTACTGCTAATGGTACTTTGATCGGCACTACGGCTAACCAGCTTCGCCAGATCATTGAAGAGAAATACATTGCCTCATTCGGCGTTTCTGTTGAGCCCTGGACAGATTACAGAAGAACAGGTTATCCGGCTCTTTCTCTTAACACAAATGCCATCAACGGGGTTACGTCCATACCAAGAACATTGTTCTATCCTCAATCTGAAATTGATCTTAATCCTAATTGTCCCGGACAAAAGGCTATTAGCCTGCAAGACCGTGTATTCTGGGATAATTAATAATTATTTAAACGCAACCAAAAACCTCCCCAAAATTATTTGGGGAGGTTTTTATTTATAACCAGTACCTATTTTAATATTTCAGATAGCTTGACATCTAACGCAGGTCCCCTTAATCTTTCAGCAACGATCTTTCCCTGAGGATCAACAAGAATATTATAAGGTATTCCCTCTTCACCAAAGTTATAAACCGGAACTACGGCGCTGTCCCAACCTTTCAGATCGCTTACTTGTGTCCATGAAAGGTTATCAGTTTTGATTGCTTTAAGCCATTTTTCTTTCTCCCCTGGATTGTCCAATGAAACTCCGAGAATGTCAAAATTTTTATTCCTAAACTTATTGTATGCCGCTACCACATTGGGGTTTTCCAAGCGGCAAGGTTTACACCAGCTCGCCCAAAAATCGACCAACACATATTTACCCCTGTAAGAACTCAACTTCACATCATTTCCATTTACATCCGGCAATGAAATTTCAGGGGCCTGCTTACCAACCCAGCCCTGCAATTTATTCATTTGCGATTCCAATACTGTCTTAATAGCGGCTACGCCGGTATGGTCAGGAAATTTTGCAGCAACCGTACTTATAATGGAAAGTATCTCTTCATTTGAAACCGGCTGCAATTTAAATCCGGGGTTATTTGCCATTACTTGGTAATTCCCTAATTCGAACATGGTCAATGCGGGATTGGTTGATTCCTGAACAGCTGTGAGAAGAAGTGTCTTTGTTTCTGAGGCAATTCGGATATTTTCTGTTTGCAGAGCAGTAAGAACACTATCGGAGCCACCAGCTTTCTGAAGGCTGTCCGCTTTCTTGTCATTCAAAAAAATTTTTTGCATCCCGTTATTGAACCCAACCATAAAATCTTTCAGTTGCTGCGATGCTTTTGAACCTTTTATTTCATAGTTTTCTGCATAATTGCTGTTTCCGGCATTGAAAGTAGCGTTCACAGTTATGCTGGAAGCATCGTTGATGATGGCTGCAAGCGGCGGGTTATCATTGTTGCCAATACGGATGGTGTAAATGCAGGCTTCTTTGACGCCTGTTGTAAGACGGTATTTGCCGTCTTTTTTCATAATCATGGAATCCACCCTTACCCGCTGCATAGTTGTCATCGGAATTTCTTCCAGGTAAATTATACTTTCCGGACTGTTGGTGATGACACCGGTCACCTCAAATTTTTTTTCGTATGATTTATCCTTGCAGGACAACAACACAACGGCAGCAAACAGTACGTTCAGAATTTTTTTCATCACCTTTATTTTAAATTATGATTATTATCTATCAAACAGCAGCTCGTTGAACATTTTTGAGCCTACTTTTCGTCTGTTATCAGCAAGGCATCATACTCCGAAAGCTGTAACGCCGATGCATATCTTTTTTCCCTCTGCTTCGGTAATTCAGGAATTGCCTCCCTGATCCTTTCAACGAACTTATCATGCAAGTGAAAAGGCGACAGGTCGGACTCAGGAAAGTGGCGGTAATCATCTGCGTCCTCTTTATCGCGGATGGCAAATTCGATGGCCTTGGTATTCATTTTTGGCAAGGTACCGGGATGGCATAATGTAACAGGGCTTACCAGAGTGTTCGGCTCAGCGCCAAAGGCAATGCTGTCGCCACAAAACAATTTGCTTTGTGTAAGCAGTTGGGCATCTACTTCGAGGCCCACCGTCACTTCGTAAAGTTCTTTAGCAGTCATTATGAACGAGGCGGCAAAATTAGTCCATTTGTCTGATTGACATTAGTCTAAAAAAGTTAAAGCCCCTGGTCTTTACCAGGGTCTTTTTTCGCAAAAAAATAAAATAGTTACAGATCAACTGTTTTTATTTTTCGTGGCATTTTTACTTCAATGTTCTGTATATGACCATTGCGCTGCAGTTTAATTATTACAGACATCGATTTGACGATGAGGATGAAATGGGCGTCTGGTCCTGACTGATTACAGCATTTTTCTTACTACTTCAATCGCCTCTTTCAACCCGCCGGGTTCCTGTCCGCCTGCTGTTGCCAGTGTTTTCTGCCCGCCACCACCGCCTTTGATCAATGGGGCAATTTGTTCTTTAATGATTTTATTGGCATCCAGCCCCTTTGCCGCAACAATTGTATCCGAAATGCCAACGGCTACAAACGGCTTACCCCCAATATTTACGCATAGTACCGCTACATGGTCTCTCAGGTGATTCTTCAGGTCAAAACAAAGTTTTTTTAATGCATCAGGATTGCTTACTTCCACAATATCGCCGACAAAATTTATGCCGTTAATGATCTCATCCTTTTGCAACAATTCATTGCGCACAGTAACAAGCTGTCTTGCTTCCATTGATTCAAGATGTTTTTTCAGTTCTGCATTTTCAGTCTGCAGATTTTCAATTGCTTTCTGAATATCCTTAGGATTTTTGAATGTTTCCCTCAGACTACTTATCAAATACAGTTGCTCATTCAAATATTCTTCTGTCTGTTTACCACAAATAGCCTCAATACGGCGAACTCCGGCAGCCACGGCTGTTTCTGTAGTTATTTTAAATAAACCCAATTCACCTGTAGCGCCAACATGAGTGCCTCCGCATAATTCAACTGAATAGTTGGGGTCGATAATCACCACTCTCACAAAATCTCCATACTTTTCACCAAATAAAGCCATAGCCCCCATTTTCATGGCTTCATCTTTTGGCATCTCCTTTATCACAACGGGAATATTCTCTCTGATATTTTCATTTACCAATGCTTCCACCTTACTTATTTCCTCGCCCGTTGTTTTGGCAAAATGAGAAAAATCGAAACGGAGATGTTCATCATTCACTAATGAACCTTTTTGTGCTACATGAGCTCCCAATACTTTTCTTAATGCTGCATGAACAAGGTGGGTGGCGGAGTGGTGTAAGGCGATGTTCTTTCTTTTTCCGGCATCTACTTTTGCAATTACTTCTCCTGAAAGATTTGCAGGAATTGATTCTGCAAAATGAATGATAAGGTCATTATCTCTTTTTGTATCAGTAATTATTAATTCTTCATTATTTATAATTAATTGCCCCTGATCACCAACCTGTCCCCCGCTTTCAGCATAGAAAGGTGTTCTATCCAGAACGATCTGATATACTTCTTTGCCCTTGGTTTTTACTTTCCGGTATTTTAATACAGAAGTTTTTGCTTCTAAAGAATCGTAGCCAACAAATTTGTTGCTTCCCTGTTTTAATTCGATCCAATCGCCGGCATCAATAGATGTGGCAGCACGGCTGCGGGATTTTTGTTGTTTCATTTCTTTTTTGAAGCCTTCTTCATCAATCCGTAATTTGTTTTCCGATACGATCAGCTGTGTAAGATCAAATGGGAAACCGTAGGTATCGTATAATTCAAATGAATCTTTACCGGAAATCTCTCCTTTAGCAACCAAGTCATCTACTCTTTTAAGGCCCTTATCCAATGTTCGTAAGAACGCTTCCTCTTCTTCCTTTACTACTTTACCTACAAAGTCAACTTGTTTATGTAATTCAGGAAATATATTTTCAAATTGCTTTGCAATCACAGGTACTAATTGTGTCAGCAACGGTTGTTTATAATCTAAATAAGAAAAATAATAACGGACCGCCCTGCGCAAAACTCTTCTTATCACATATCCTGCTCCTGTATTGGAAGGCAATTGCCCATCGGCAATTGTAAAACTTATAGCCCTGATATGATCAGCGATTACTCTGAATGCAACACTTTCTTTATCATCCCCCCCCTTATATACTTTATTAACTTTCTTCTCTGTTTCAACAATGATTCCGGTAAAAACATCCGTATCATAATTACTCTGTTTTTCCTGTATCACCCTCGCCAGTCTTTCCAGTCCCATTCCGGTATCCACATGCTTGGCAGGTAACGTTTCAAGTGTACCATCTTTCTTCCTGTTGAACTGGATAAACACATTGTTCCATACCTCCATCACCATCCCGGTATCATCATTGTTTACCAGCGAATGACCATCACTTTTTGCTTCAGGTCTTGTGTCATAATGTATCTCCGTACAGGGGCCGCAGGGGCCTGTATCACCCATCTCCCAGAAATTATCTTTCTTTCCAAACAGCAATATCCTATCTTCCGGCAAATGTTTTTTCCATTCGATAATTGCCTCCTCATCTTTTGGCAGACCTTCTTTTTTATCGCCTTCGAAAACGGTGACATACAACCTGCTCTTATCTAATTTATACACTTCGGTAAGCAGTTCCCAACTCCATTGTATGGCTTCTTTTTTAAAATAATCGCCAAAACTCCAGTTGCCCAGCATTTCAAACAGGGTATGGTGATAGGTGTCTACTCCCACGTCTTCCAGGTCATTGTGCTTGCCGCTTACCCGCAAACATTTTTGTGTATCGGCCACTCTTGGAGTAGTTGCTTTTTTATTTCCCAAAAAATAATCTTTGAACTGATTCATGCCCGCATTGGTGAACATCAGTATAGGGTCGTTTTTCACCACGATGGGTGCTGAGGGAACAATATCATGTCCTTTAGAGCGGAAAAAATCCAAAAACGCCTTTCGTATATCTGCGCTGCTCATCATAATTAGCTGCTGTAATTGGGTTGATTTTTGCGGTTTAACGGGCTATATTTGTCATCCCCGTAAAACGGGGCAAAGGTAAGATAAGAAGTACGAAGTCAGAAGTTTGATATACAAGTATGGCGAAGATTTGCAGCAATGAAAAAAATAAAATATTACTATAATACCAATACTCTCCGCTACGAAAAACTGGAGACACCGCTGCGGGTGAAGTTGCTCCGCATCTTTGGTTTTATAGCTGCCGCCCTCGTTACTGCCTGTCTTATTTCTTATCTGGCATTTCAATTCATCGGCTCGCCAAAAGAAAGAATATTACAACAAGAAAACGAATCGCTGAAGGATAAATACTGGCAAATGAATGACCGGGTAAAATCCATACAGCAGCAAATGCAGGAGCTGGAGAAAAGAGATAACGATGTGTACCGGGCCATCTTCGAAGCCAGTCCTGTTCCTGACAGTGCCAGGGCAAAACAGCTTGCTGAACAGCTTGAGATTGCCTCTATTGAAAAGATCAAAGATCATCAGTTAGTGGCATCCATAACAGCAACTATAAACAATCTTAGCAGCAGAATTGAAGCACAAAAAAAATCATATACCGAAGTAGATGAATTGGTAAAAAATAAGGAACAACTACTTTCTCATACGCCAGCCATTCAACCGGTAAGTAATAAAGATCTTAACCGGATCGCCTCGGGTTTTGGCTATCGCATTGACCCGGTTTACAAAACCACCAAGATGCATGAAGGCCTTGATTTTGCCGCTCCGCATGGAACACCTATTTATGCGACTGCAGATGGCACCATCACCACCGCAGGCAGTACCGGCAACGGGTATGGCAACCATGTTGTCATAAATCATGGTTATGGATACGAAACCCTGTATGGTCATATGGTGAGAGTGAAAGTGAGTGCCGGAGAGACAGTGAAACGAGGACAGGTGATAGGTTGGGTAGGCAGTACGGGTAAATCAAGCGGGCCGCATCTCCACTATGAAGTGCATAAGAACAACCAAAAGATTGATCCGATTTATTTTTTCTATAATGACCTTACACCTGAGCAATTTAATCTGATATTAAAAAAAGCTGCTGCGAGTAACCAGAGTTTTGATTAAGTGGTTATTAGTAGTCAATGGTGAATAGCTTGCCAAAACTCAAATTTTCCACATAATAACAGTGGTTGTTTATAATGATACCCTCCATTGTACCTTTACATAAATGGGGAAACCGCTTACACAGATAACTTTTGAATTTACTCCCAAAGAAGAAGCTGAAAATACTTCGGAGGCAGTTTCTTCCGTTATGGCTGAAGAAAAAGAAACATTGAAAGTGAAAGAGCCTGTTGCAATAACCAAAGATGAAAAACCGGAACCTCTATCACCCATTCCCGGTAAAAGGGGCCGAAGATCATTAAAAGAGATCGGCATCAATGCCGACCTGATTAATATTCCTCCTGATGAAATTCTTTTTCAGAAACAATATTATTCTATCGGTGAAGTAGCAACTATGTTCAGAGAAAATCAGTCGTTGATACGTTATTGGGAAACTGAGTTTGACATATTGCAGCCCCGTAAAAATCGCAAAGGCGACCGTTTTTTCCGACCCATTGATATAAAAAACCTGGTAATGATCTATGACCTGCTCCGCCGCCGCAAATTCACGATTGAAGGGGCCAAAGATTACTTGAAGAAAGATAAGAGGGCAGAGGAGAAATTTGCTGCTATCCAATCGCTGGAAAGGATTAAGGGGTTTTTGCTCGAGTTGAAGGCAAATCTCTGATCTCATTGGAACCTTAACAGTTTGGCTGCCATCTTTTGCCTGCCTGCATTTACATTTGCCACTTTAAGATGCGGTTATGAAAAAATTGATGCCCGTTTTTACTCTTGTCCTGCTGATCGGGAATATGGTATCGGCCCAGAACCAATATCAAATACTTACCGAAAGGCCCAATGAAAAATCCTTTGTCGGCATTATTTCCCGGGAAGCGCTTACCGGCGATACCTCTTTTCGATGGTATGCCAATGCACTAAAAGGATACAAACCAAATACAGAAGCGATAGCCGGCCTGAAAAAAAATACTGATTCAATCCAACTGCTGACATTCATGGGAACCTGGTGCGAGGATTCGCATTTTATCATCCCGAAACTTTTTGCCTTGCTGGATTCAGCAGGGTTTTCTGCCAACAGTTTTACACTCATTGGCGTGAACCGTGAGAAAAAGACGCTGGGTCATCTTGCAGAAGCCCTTGGCATCACCAATGTCCCTACCATCCTTGTTATGAAAAAAGGCAAAGAAATGGGGCGTGTGGTTGAGTATGGTAAATCTGGCATGTTCGACAAGGATTTGGGGGAGATACTAAAAGCAATTCAATAGCCTGTCCGATCTGCCTCCTAACTCACTTACCGGAGCGCATAGATATTCAGACATCCTTCATTTCCATTGCATCCATTCTTTAGGGAATAAATCCTGGAAGAGCTGAAGTTGAAAGACCGGCTTTCAGCAATCTGTACCGGCATTTTCCATTTGTCATACTGGAAAGTAGCGATCTCATAGCAGTAAAGGGTATCATTGCGGGATCCAAATATATATTTATCTGCCACTTTGAAATTTTGCCAGCGGTTGATCATGATATTGTTCTTGTGGGTACCGTAGTAGTAAAAACAAAGACCCCTTTCAGCGAATTATAGAGATAAACATATTTGTTCTCATCAAAGATCTTCTGAAAGACGGGCGACTGGCCAAGCAGCAGGCGAAAGTCAGGGTTTCCAGCAGCAGTTGCCCTCCCTCATCAATTTTTTTCAGCTTGCTCTCCAATTCATCGTACACCCATATTTTATTGTCATAAGAAAGGCCGATAGCTTTTGCCTGTAAAATATTTTGCAGGCGGAGGTCAATGGTATTGCGGATATTCAGCAGCCTGTCCAGCACCACAATGGTTGCAAAATCCTTGTAGTACAGCAAAACTTTCAAAGGGTTGGAGACATCAATCATTGTGGCGGTGCCAAATTTTCTGACATCGTTATAAATGGCCACTGAGTCCCCGTTTATATTGAATTTTTTGACCTGGTTTCTGCTGTTGAGGGTATAAATATTATCAAGGTTGTCAACAGTAAAACTGACGATATCTCCTTTGATTGTTTTGAGTAGCCTGAAAGAGGGATCGCTTTGCCCCATAGCTTCAGCAAAAAACAAAAAAGAAAAAAAGAGTATGGATGAAAAATTCTTCATTTATTCCTGATGATCTTATCATCCCTTCCTTTGTATGATTTCAACTCCATTTTTTCACCATCAAATACGGCATAGGTATAATAGCGTATCCAGTCGCCCAGGTTAATATACCGGGCTTCGGTGGATGAAAGACGATAATCAATAGGGAGATGTCTATGGCCAAACACAAAAAAGTCAATATCTTGCCTGCCTACAGACAGGTTTTTTCCCTTCAGTACCTCCTTTGAATAAATAATGAGCCATTCTTTGTCTTCGCCAAGAAAGGTTTCTTCTGTAGCTCCTGTTTGCGCCCTGCTCCTCCGGCTCATATAATTGGCAAGACCCATGCCCATGCGGGGGGGAAATATACCAAACAGCCATTTGCTGATAGGATTGCGGAATACTTTTTTGAGCCGCTTATATCCATAATCGCCGGGGCCCAATCCATCGCCATGGCCGATCAAAAAAACTTTTCCCACTCTTTCAAATTCCTGTGGTTTATAATAGACGGGTATGTTCAGTTCTTTTTGAAAATAGTCCCGCATCCACATATCATGATTGCCGGCAAAGAAATGCATCCGTATCCCGGCATCAGACAATCCTCCCAGCTTGCCCAGCAATCTTACATATCCTTTGGGCACCACCCTGCGGTACTCATACCAGAAATCAAACATATCTCCCACCAAAAAAATTTCAGCGGCATCATTTTTTATTTCATCCAAGAAATGCACTATGATCTTTTCCCTTTCGAGGCTGCTGGCATGATCAGGGGCACCGAGATGGAAATCGGAGAGAAAGTAGATTTTTTTATTGTCAGGTAATGGCACCCGGATGGTTTATTTTTTTTCTTTCAGGTATTGGATCATATCTCCCGAAGCAATAACCGGCAGGCCGCTTACATCGCCATTGTACCAGTATATCCAGGCAGGGGTCAATTGGCCGTTGATATGGGCCTCTGTTATTTCCCGGCAGTAGAGTTGCACTTCATCGGGCTCCACGGCCACTCCTTCATAATCGTCCAGCTGGCCGATAGCCCATGAAAACTCGGAGGGATGTTTGATTTCGTAAAGTTCCCCGATGATAAAATGATTGTCTTTGGTTGGCAAGCCTGCAGGATAGCTGCCCATATCAAACAGTTTGCCCCTTACCTTTGCGTCACCAGCAAAAGAAAAAAAACGGCTGATATATTCGTATGCCTGGCTGTGGAAACCGCTCCGCAAAGACCCATAAACAAATAACTTGTACACCTCGGAATTTGTCATGCCGTAAAGATAAGCTAAGAGTCGTAAGCAATGAATGACAACAAATTTTCTTTTTGGCAGAAATGTTTGACATTGGCAAATGCATTTGCCATGCTTGTTGGAATTTTAGTAGCATTTGCGGGTAACTCTTATGTATTTGAAATTCATAACGAACAGACAAAAAACGTATTTTTAAATGGAAACGACTTTACAAACCAAGAGTTACAATTAAAAAATTGGTTGTTTGGAATTATTGGTGGGACAATAGTTGGGTTTCACATTCTAATGATATTAATTTCAGAGAATGCATTTAAAAAGAAAGAAAAATGGGCATACATTTCAATGTGGTTAGGACTTTTCGGTTGGTTCATCATTGACAGTTCTATTTCAGCATTTTATGGAGCATTTCATAATCTTTGGATTATTAATATTCCAGCGTTAGTTATGATTTCAATTCCACTAATTGCGACCAGAAAAGCATTTTACGAGTGAAAGAACTATTACAACTTTTTAACGACTGAGATAGAAACAAAATGAAGCCTAAAATGTAATTGTAGCCTTCCCTGATACTGTAGCCTTCAGGGCGACCATCCGAGGAACGAGGATGGAAAACCACTAAACAACGGTTGACACCTAATGAGCCGCTCCAAAATAACGGTAGATATTTATGCAGTATGGGCATTCTGTGTTACGTCTGCCCGGTGCCGCTGCTTAACAATGTAGTTTCTGCGGTCTGATTTTTTAATCCATACCCGAGAAAACAAAAAACAAAAAATCCTAAACTGTCAGATCAAGTAGTAGTCATTACAGAGTTTTCTGCTATGCTGGCAAATGAATATATCCTCATCTGTTTGCTACTATCAACTTCAGTCCGGGCTTCACTTTTACTATTGAGCTTTTGTACATGACTTCATCATCAGTTTTTCAAACGGGCTTTTGTACCGGACTGACCCAACACGGAATACCAGCACAGCAGAAAGCCCTGTCCGTTGATGAATAGATTAAAAGAGGCAATAAGGTTTCTGAAATATGCTTGTTTGCTTCACTGAGTTACTACTGTAATACGGATGAACATACAATCCTTTCTCTGCCTGGTCTAAGCCTCTACCAGGAATAAGTAAACCTCTTTCGGTCCATGCACACCTACCACAAGGGTTTTTTCAATATCAGCCGTGCGGCTGGGACCAGTGGCAAAAGTGATAAACGAAGGGAGGTTGTTCCCATATTTTTTCTTTAAAGCTTCAAGCGCATCTGTGATGTCATATACCAATTGATTGGTAAACGCAATACAAATATGGATCGGCGCATACACACTGACCGAGCGGCCGCTGGCCTTTGCAGAACTCATGACGATGCTTCCGGTGCGTGCCACCAAGTATTCGCAACCTGTGATGGATACATCACAATTAGCAAGATCTGTTTTTATGATCCTGTCGCTGATAGCAAACCCCGCATAAGCGATTAGCTTATCCTCTACGCAATATACTTTTTGCCAATCCTGTTTTTTAACAAGACTTCCTAATTGAAATGCCAGTTCCTGTTGATTGATACAATAGATAAACTTCCCCTGCAGTTTGTTGAACTGTTCAGCAAACTCTATTTCAATTTCCTGTTCCAATGGTTGAAATACCTGCTGATTGCCCTCACTTTGTGGAAAAGGTAAAGGCGTTGAATGACTCAACGCCTCTCGGATCTTTTTAAGAATATTTTCTTTTGAAGGAGAAACACCCATAAGTATATCATTAAACTGAAGGGGCAAGACCAAAATTTCCTGCCTGGTCATCTGCCGATCGTTCTTCTGTCTTCTTTACTTCTTTTGCGACGTCCGGTTCTGTCACTTCCGCTGTCGCTTCTTCTACCGCTAAAGGCTTCTTTTCTTCAAAAGGCCGTTTGCCGATCAATGCCTCTACATCACTTTGAAACAACACTTCTTTTTCCAGCAAAGCATTGGCCAGTTTTTCTACATCTGCTCTTTTCTCAGTCAGCAGTTTTTTTGTTTTATCATACGCCTCATCAATCAGCTTTCTTACTTCCTGATCAATCATTTTGGCAGTTTCGTCGGAGTAAGGCTTGGTAAAAGCATTTTCCTGTTGCGGATCATAAAAACTGATATTGCCTACCTTATCATTCATCCCATAAACTGTAACCATTGAGTAAGCGATACGTGTTATCTGCTGCAGGTCATTTTGTGCACCGGTTGAAATTTTGCCAAAGAAAATCTCCTCGCTGGCCCTGCCACCCAATGTCATACAGATCTGATCGTTCAACTGATCGGTATTATACAGATATTGTTCTTTAGGAGTGTATTGTGCATAGCCCAGCGCAGCGGTTCCCCTTGGCACTATTGTTACTTTCAATAATGGATAAGCATGTTCAAGGAACCAGCCACAAATAGAATGTCCGGCTTCGTGAAAGGCGATGATCTTTTTTTCTTCAGGAGAAATGATCTTGTTCTTCTTTTCCAAACCACCGATCACCCTGTCAACCGCATCCTGAAAATCTTCCATGCTCACCCCCTCTTTTCCTTTCCTGGCTGCAATCAATGCCGCTTCATTACAAACGTTGGCAATATCAGCGCCGGCAAAACCTGGGGTTTGTTCAGCCAGCTTATGTATATCCAATGTTTTTGAAACCTTGATAGGTTTCAGGTGAACTTTAAAAATCGCTTCCCTGCCTTTGAGGTCTGGTTTGTCAATGGAAATCTGCCTGTCAAAGCGGCCCGGTCTTAGTAGCGCTGTATCTAACACATCGGGTCGGTTGGTTGCAGCCAATACAATAATGCCTACATCCGTGCCAAAGCCATCCATTTCAACCAATAACTGGTTCAATGTACTTTCCCTCTCATCATTGCTCATCATGGCATTTTTTCCTCTTGCCCGGCCAATGGCATCAATTTCATCAATGAATATGATACAGGGGGCTTTTTCTCTTGCCTGCTTGAAAAGATCCCTTACCCGGCTGGCGCCCACACCTACAAACATTTCCACAAAGTCAGAACCACTCAGGCTAAAGAACGGAACCTGTGCTTCACCGGCAACGGCTTTTGCCAAAAGTGTTTTACCTGTTCCCGGAGGGCCAATCAGCAAAGCGCCTTTTGGAATCTTTCCACCGAGGTTGGTATATTTTTTTGGATTCTTTAAAAAATCAACGATCTCCATCACTTCCACTTTGGCTTCATCCAGTCCTGCCACATCGGCGAAAGTGATATTGACCTTTGTCCCTTTATCAAATAAAGTTGCTTTTGATTTTCCTATACTAAAAATCCCTCCGGCTCCGCCGCCACCGGCTCCACCACCCATTTTCCGCATCAGCAAGACCCACAAACCAATGAAAAATAAAACAGGCAGAATGAACTGAAGTATTCCGCCAAACCAGTCTTTTTCATTCTCCACATCAAATGGAACCTCGGCTATCGCAGGATTGTCTTTATAAAAACCATCCATCTCTTTTTTAAATGTATCTCCTGTGGTTACTTTGAAATACATGTGGGGACCATCCTCGCTTACCTTTCCACTAATGCCTTTTTGAAGTTTGTCGGCATGCCTATCCCTTCCTGCCTTTGTGAGATAAATCTTTATTGTCTTTCGGTTATCGATGATTACATATTTGGCCACATCGCCGGTTTTTACCATACTTTTAAAGTCGGGTTCATTTGACTTGGCCATATTGGGTGAGAAAGGCCCAAAAAACTGAAAGCCGATCAGTACAGCGAATATGATTGCATAAATCCAGTAGATGCTGAAGCGGGGGCCTTTTTTGGGCGGCTGATTGGGATCATCTCCACCGGGGCCCGGTTGTCTGCCGCTAAACCGGGGATTCCTGTTATCGTCCCTGTTATAAGGTTGTTGTGACATATTAGTTTTTATCAGTGCTACTGCTAATTACCGATAATAATATCAAAAAGGTTCAGCAGTTTGAATATTTAACATTACTCTTTGTGATCACCAACTATTGCATCATTCCACATTTCCTCCAGTTTGTAAAACTTTCTTGCCTCGGGTTGCATCACATGCACTACCACATTCACATAATCTATCAGGACCCAGTGAAGCTTTTGAAATCCCTCATGATGGTACGGATTCTCACCACAGTTTTCCTTTACACTGTCTTCCACATTTTCCGATATAGCCCTTATCTGCGGCTGGCTACCGGCTTCACAAATAATAAAAAAGTCGGCTACAGCTTCTTTTATTTTTTTGAGATCAAGGGAAATAATGTTGTTTCCCTTTTTCTCCTGTATCGCAGCAATAATGGTTTTAATGATTTTTGAATTCCTGGTTAACCGTGTTGTACCTTTTTTTTTACGGTTGGACAGTGATGACAATTGTTTCAAATAATGAGAATGTTTAGTTTTTTTGTTGCTGGTTATTGTTAACCAGTTATTTCTTCCGATGCAGTTTTTTATTGAACCGGAGGCCAGTACCAAGAAACCAGTTATTTTGCCAAAAATAGTAATTAATTGCCACAAGCACCTGATACAAGCCCCCCTAATCTTCCGTTAATTGAACTGCAATCGGTTGACAGTACCAATAACTATGCCCGGACATTGATACATGATAAGCTGGCACAGCATGGAATGGCTGTCTTTGCCCACGAACAAGTGGCCGGAAAAGGCCAAAGGGGCAAAGTTTGGCTCTCAGAAAAAGATACTAATATCATTATAAGCATTGTTCTTAAACCGCATCCATTGCAGCTTTCGCAGCAGTTCCAGTTTGAAGCTTGTGTAGCATTGGCTGTACATGATTTTTTTACCCGGTATGCCGGAGAAAATACCAAAATAAAATGGCCAAACGACCTGTACTGGCAGGACAGAAAGGCAGGAGGAATGCTTATTGAGTCAGTAGTCAGAAGTAATGAGTCAGGCATCGCCTTCGGCAAGCCTTTGGCGACAGAAGGAGTCGGAAACTGGGAATGGGTCATTATAGGTATTGGTATTAATATCAACCAGACTTCATTTTCGGCACAGTTGCCTAACCCGGTTTCATTGAAACAGATTACCGGAAATGACTACCTGGTTACCGTGCTGGCAAAAGAGCTTAATAGTATGGTTCAGCAATATTTTCAACAGCTGATCAAAGATGGGTTTGAAAAAATTTATACCAGGTATATTTCATGCCTTTACAAAAAAGGTTCTGCGATAAGATTAAAAAAAGACAACCGGATATTTGAAGCAATCGTGAGATCAGTTTCACCTCTAGGTAAACTGATTGTTCAGCACGGCATTCAGGAAGAGTTTGAATTTGGACAAGTAGAATGGCTGATTTGACCCGTTTGCCTTACTGACTATTTCTTATCCCGCCACAAAGTAAACTTTCTCGACAGGTTGAACCCCCAGCGAAATTCACCTTTGCCCCAGTTGCTGATGGTGCGGGGAAGAAACCGGTTCTCCAGTATCTCTCTTGCATTGGTAAAGTCGAGATGAAACACATGCCCAGCAGTGAGTATTTCAAAACCAATTCCCAGGGGGTCATAAAATTTAAGGCCTCTTGAATTAAAAAGAAAATCCTTGCTTGACTGGTTACGGAAAGGATGAAAATAGTCTATAATAATATTGAATTTGGCGCTTATAGGAAAACGAATAGCTCCACCCAGTGCAAACATGCCTTTCTGATCGTTGGGCACTACATACCCCTGGTTTAAAAAAGTAGGATTTAACTGGAGACTCACTTTACCTATTTTCTTTGCCAGGATCAACTGAAATACCTGTGTGCTGCGGTCGCCCAGTCGGTTGAAATAGTTTTCATCAGTCGGTGAATCGGAGGCCTTCATTGTAGAAATAGTATTGTTAACAAACAAAGCCAATGAAAGAGGCGTGCTGTTATCTTCCGTTTGCTGCAGGAAGCGGTACTTTATTCCCAATTCCACAATCCTTGATATGTTGCCGGCAGCCTTGGCTCTTGCTATATGTACATCCATGTTTTTCCCTACACCGATCTGAAAACCGATACGGACATCGGTGGTATTATCCAGCCCGAAGAAATTACGGATGCCTCCTCTGCTTCCGCCAATATCATCGAAATTATGCGTTACCTGAAAATCCATTTTGCCTTTGCCCACCAGTTCCGTGGTATTGGCATTGATGGTTTTGACTGAACGGAAAATTTCAACTGACTTTTTTTCTTTTTTATCCTGTGCCTGTAATTGCGAGGAAGCAGCAAGAATAACCAATAGTAAAATCTTTCTCATGCAGTGTTTTTTTGTTGGTTCAATCAATCGTCTATAAAATGCCGTAGGTTGCCCAATGGTCTGGCAATTGAAAAAACATCTTGTTTCTGGTGTAAAATTAAAAATACCTTCGGAAAAACCTTTATTATTCCTGGAGGGATGCAATAATTTCTTCCGCATGGGCCTTGTTCTTTGGCCTGGTAAAAATTTTCAGGATGATCCCTTTTTCATCAATAATAAACGTCGTCCGGAGAATACCGATGTATTCCCGCCAAATAATTTTTTCATTTCATGTACGCCGTACAGGTCTGTTATTTTGTTTTCGTTGTCGGCAATTAAGCGGAAAGGCAATTTATACTTAACTTCAAATTTCTTTTGTTTTGCTTCCCTATCCGGGCTAATTCCCAACACCTCAAGTCCTTTTTTCTTTAACAACCCATAATTATCCCGCAGGTTACAACTTTCAATGGTGCAGGTGGGTGAATCTGCCTCAGAATAGAAATATAATACAAGCTTTTTCCCTTTATAATTCGATAAAGAATTTTTTTTCCATCCTGGTCTTTGCCGGTGAATGCCGGAGACTTATCGCCTTTTTTTAATGTAACCATAGAACCACGGTTTTAGAATTCAGGAGGATTAAAATGAAATCACTTTTTCTTTGTTCCTTTCTTTTTAACAATTTTCTTTTTCGGCGGCGTGTAAGGATACCTTTTGAACCACCATTCCTCTATTGTTTTATTTCCAACCAGATCTTCTACTGTTACTTTCAAATGGTGAACACCGAAAGGACATCGTTCATCAAAATTATAGATCCAGTTACGACCTTTATCATTGGTGAATCGGATCCATTGACTATCCAGTTCTGCCCGAAAACTTTTTATCACCCCGAAATTATCTGTTGGTGTAAATACAATTCTTGATGCGGGACTCAGATCAACAGTATCACCCTTTCCGAGATTATTGATTTGTGGTGGTAGCACATCAGCAAATGCCTGGAAGATCCCAAAGTCGCCGAATTTTGCAGTGAGCCAGCCTTCCTGCCATTGTGCTTTCCTGATTGTTGTTCCGCTCATGCTCCGCTGAATGATCAATTTGTCTTTCCACTCATCCGGTATAATAAGATTTGGTTTTATTTTTACTGTTACATCATTATGCATTGGAACCGAGGGATCATTTACCCGGTGAACAGCAGAAACCGAATAGGTGGAAGTAGAGTTGGTCCTGTAATATAATGCACTGGTTGTATCATAAAGAGTAGTTGCCGGCAACAGCATTTCAAAATCAGGTTTTTTTAATTCATTTACAAGATTAGGAATGAAACGGGGCTCTGAGAAATTCTGCAAAACGTTTTTAGGAAGGCTGTCATTATACTGAATCATAAAATTGAGTGATGCAATATTATTGTAAGCATCCCTGACCTCAATATTTACCTGGTGTATATTGGGATTAGCAAGCTCGATAATTCCATCACCATTTAAATCCCTGTAAACATTGCCATGCACTCCCGGTAATCTTGAAATATGCTGTAACCATGCACCTCCATTATCCCTGTACGTATAATCAGCTTGCGCATTTATGTAAACCGTTTCATCATAATCAATACTGTCCATCACAAACTGCACCTTCGGCTCATCATCGAAAAATAATCTGGCGGAATAAATACCATCGGGGCTTTTTGAATTATTCATTTTATCATAAGCCTGAACAGCAAAACTTATTTTATTCAATCCCGTTTTGATTACGGGCATTTGGGGAATGATGTATCCACTGTCAGTATTTTTTACTGCAAAAAAAACTGGTGACTGCCCATACACAGTCCTGCTGCGGTCATACATTGCCAGCCTCACTATGGTTGGCCGCACATCATCTTCAACCGGGAATCCCAATAACAAAGGGTTTAATCTTTTCTCTGTTCTGGTATCAAATATCTCAAAGTGCAGATGAGGCCCTTGTGAGCCTCCTGTATTACCACTGAAAGCAATGAACTGGCTTTTTGTTACCGGGAACTGGTTTTCGGCAAACTGCAGCTCTATTGCCCAGCTTTCTTTTTTATACTGCTGCTCTGTTACATATTTTTCTAACCCAGGAAAAAAATCATTCAGGTGCGCATATAAAGTGGAAAGCCCGTTGGGGTGATTGATGATGATGAACCGGCCAAAACTCTGTGGGCGGACGCCAATACTGGAAATATATCCTTCCGCTGCTGCAAATACCGGCTGGTTTACTTTGGTGTTTGTTCTTATGTCCAGCCCCATATGCCAGTGATCGGTCCGCAGTTCGCCAAAATTGGCACTTAGCTCCATTGGAAGGGCCACCGGGTTACGGAAATAGTATTTTGGAGTTGATAAGGGCTGCCCCGCCAGGTACAACGCAAAACCAATAAGATACATCAATAAAAAGATCCGTAACTGCATACACAAAATTAGGTATATCAAATATGTCTGTTTTGGAATTGCTAATTAAGTATAGATATCTGTTTGTTTCTTTTCAATATCAAATGTTGCAATGAGGTTTTGAGCATTTCTTTGGACTTGCTATGCTTGTTTTATTGTTTCATTGTAAGAAAAGCTAAACTGAAACCACTATTTTTTTCTTATAAATTTTTATTTGACAAAATCCTTTTGCAATATATCCTCTCCCTTACCCACAAAACAATACCCTTTTAGTGGTATTTTTTTGTGTATGAATTTTTGATCATCAGATATAAAACTCGAAATTACCCTGCCATTCCCTTAGCTTTGCTCCCCGGAATACAGATCGCATTGCTACACTCCTTCTGCCATGGGCGGGAGAAAAAAAAAATGCCTAAAGACACCTCCATCAAATCTGTTCTCATTATCGGCTCCGGCCCTATTATCATCGGACAAGCCTGTGAATTTGATTACTCCGGCACCCAGGCCGCCAGAAGTTTACGGGAAGAAGGAGTAAAAGTCATTCTCATCAACAGTAATCCTGCCACCATCATGACCGATCCGATGATGGCTGACCGTGTCTATCTGTTGCCCCTCACCGTAGAAAGCATTGAACAGATATTACAGGAGAATGAAATTGATGCCGTGCTGCCCACCATGGGCGGACAAACAGCATTGAACCTTGCCAAAGAAGCGGAAGACCTCGGCATCTGGAAGCAATACAATGTGCGACTGATCGGCGTTGACACCAAGGCTATTGATAAAGCCGAAGACCGGGAAAAATTCCGTCAGTGGATGATACAGCTTGGTGTAAAGGTGGCACAGGCCAGAACAGCCAACTCGTATCTGGAAGGAAAAGAATTTGCACAGGAGATAGGATTCCCGCTGGTGATACGTCCGTCATTTACACTCGGTGGCACGGGTGGCGGCTTTGTTCATGATAAAGATGAACTGGATGAAGCATTGAACCGTGGTTTGCAGGCATCGCCGATACATGAAGTGCTGGTAGAAAAAGCAGTGCTGGGTTGGAAAGAATTTGAACTGGAATTACTTCGTGATGCAGCGGATAATGTTTGCATCATTTGTACTGTAGAGAATGTTGACCCAATGGGAGTGCACACCGGCGATTCCATTACTGTTGCTCCGGCCATGACACTGAGTGATACCGCTATGCAGCTGATGCGGAATACCGCCATCAGGATGATGCGGGACCTCGGAAATTTTTCCGGTGGTTGTAATGTTCAGTTTGCATTGAATCCCGACACAGAAGAGATCATTGCCATTGAAATCAATCCGAGGGTAAGCCGTTCCTCTGCACTTGCATCAAAAGCAACCGGCTATCCGATTGCAAAAATTGCATCGAAACTTGCCATCGGGTATAATTTAGACGAACTGGAAAACCAGATCACAAAAACTACTTCAGCCTATTTTGAGCCGGCATTGGATTATGTGATCGTCAAGATACCAAGATGGAATTTTGACAAATTCAAGGGAGCCAATGACACATTGGGCCTGCAAATGAAAAGTGTGGGCGAAGTGATGGCCATCGGCAGAAGTTTTACAGAGGCGATACAAAAAGCCTGTCAGAGTTTAGAAAATAATGCAGTGGGCCTGGGCTACTATGGCAAGAGCCTGATGCATGCCGATGAGTTGCTGGAATATATCAAGACACCGAAGTGGGACCGCATCTTCCGCATCAAGGATGCACTGATGGCCGGTCTTTCTGTGGGCTCTATTTCAAAGGCAACTAATGGAATTGACAGATGGTTTTTGTATGAGATACAGAAGATCTGTAATCTTGAAAAAGAAATTGCTAAATATGATCTTGGTGATCTGCCAATTGAATTATTAAGAGAAGCCAAAGTGCATGGCTTCAGTGATGAACAGATAAGCCGAATCACTCAACACGGAGACGAAGAGGATGTTTATAAAAAAAGAAAAGCAGCAGGAATAACAAGAGTGTATAAAATGGTGGACACCTGTTCTGCTGAATTTGAAGCAAAGACACCATATTTCTATTCTACATTCGAAGGAGGTAACAGTAACGAGAGTAAGGTTTCTGATAAAAAGAAAATAGTTGTGTTAGGAAGCGGCCCAAATCGTATTGGCCAGGGGATTGAATTTGACTATTGCTGCGTTCATGGCCTGATGGCCATCAAGGAATGTGGCTACGAAGCCATCATGGTGAACTGCAATCCTGAAACAGTTTCCACAGATTTTGACATGGCTGATAAACTCTATTTCGAACCGGTGTACTGGGAACACCTCTGGGAGATCATTGAACATGAAAAACCGGATGGAGTGGTCGTCCAACTGGGAGGACAAACCGCATTGAAACTTGCACAAAAGCTGCATGAAAAAGGGATCAACATCATCGGAACTTCTTTTGAAAGCCTCGATATAGCAGAAGACCGTGGCCGCTTCAGTGATATGCTGAAGGAACTGGAAATCCCTTATCCTGATTACGGCACGGCATGGACGGTAGATGAAGCAGTGAAAGTGGCAAACAAGGTTGGTTATCCTGTCCTAGTAAGACCTTCATATGTTTTAGGTGGTCAGCGGATGCGAATCGTACTGAATGATGATGAACTGGAGAAAGCGGTGGTGAGTTTATTAAAACATATTCCAGGAAATAAAATATTGGTGGATCATTTCCTTGACCGCTGCCAGGAAGCCGAAATAGATGCTATTTGTGACGGGGAAAAATTTCATGTGATGGGCATCATGGAGCATATTGAACCCGCAGGCATCCACAGTGGCGACAGTAATGCTGTACTGCCGGCATTCAATCTTTCACCACTGGAGATACAGGACATGGTGGACTACGCCAAGAAGATAGCACTCGAATTGAAAGTAAAAGGGCTGATCAATATTCAGTTTGCCATCAAGGATACAAAAGTGTATGTGATAGAAGCCAACCCAAGGGCATCCAGAACCACTCCATTCATTGCCAAAGCATACAACAAACCTTACCTCAACTACGCCACTAAAGTGATGATGGGTGAAATGAAAGTGGCTGATATTCCTGAAGAAAAAAATCTGGATGGTTTTGCCATCAAGGAGCCGGTGTTCAGTTTCAATAAATTTCCTGGAGTGAATAAAGAGCTTGGACCTGAAATGAAATCAACCGGCGAAGCTATTCGGTTTATCAAAAACCTGAGAGACCCTTATTTCAGGCAACTGTATAAGGATAGGAGTATGTACCTTAGTAAATAATGACAAACAGTTATTAATTACTAAATACCCCTTTAGGGGATAGGCATGAACAAAGAAACCCAATCCATCATAAAAAATCTGGAAAACACTTTGAGCGGCCTACCCTGGTTTGGCAGGGCAGTGTATGAATTGCTGGGTGAGATAGATGAATCAAAAACTTCCATCAAGCCTAACGATACAGAACATTCACTGCTTGAATTACTCTGGCATATGAACACCTGGGCGGCTTTCCCCCTTGCCCATCTTGAAAACAGGGATGAAGATGAAATAAAGGCTATCGAATCTCAGGACTGGAGGACAATTGACCCTACAAAACATAGCTGGCAAAATGGAATGGCTGAACTGAAAACAATCCATAAAAAGATCGTTATCCTGCTAGCGACAAAAGAAGAATCTTTTTTAAAGGATATGGTTCCCGGCAGAAAATTCAATTTCCGTTTCATGATGAATGGACTGATACAGCATAATATCTATCATGCCGGGCAAATAGCTTATCTCAAAAAGCTGCTGGCTTAATCATCATCATCTTTTTTATCCTTCAGCTTCAGAAATGCAGATCGTCTTGGTCCCGGAAATGGCACTCCTTCCCCTTTCACGGCGTACCAGATCACTTCGCTGAATTCCAGATCGGGAGCAGCATCCTCTTTACTGAAATCAAATGTTTCGCTTTTTTGCTGCCATTTATTTACAACTGAATTTATTTCATTCAAATCAACATTTGATGGAACAGAAACAAACGGAGTTAAATCCGGTGTTGATGTAAAGCACCTCCACATCGGCTCGGCAGCTGCATCAAACTGTGTCATCGGCGGAATGCCAAGTATCAATTCTATAGTCCGTAGCATGGATGTTGTGGAGTACATGGTATGGTCAATAAATTTTCTTTTTACAAAACCACCGGCCACATATGCCGTGGTTCGGTGAGCATCCACATGGTCGGGGCCGTTCTGCGCATCATCTTCCACAATAAAAATGGCAGCCTCTTTCCAGATAGGGCTTTTGCTTAAATATTCCACAAACATTCCAACGGTCCAGTCGTTATCTGCAACATGGGCAAATGGTGTCGGTCTGCCTTTTCGCAAACCTTCTGTATGATCATTAATAAACCGCAATGAGTTGAACTGCGGTACCGCATTTCTTGCCAATAAAGAATCAAACTCCCTTTTCCATTGATAAAATCTTGTTGTATCCCTCACACTTTCATCCCAACTGGTATAATAAGGACAAAAATTCCCTTCCAATACGGGAATGTTGGCTTTATAATCATCAGCAAACTCGCCATAGGTTCTGAATGTTACTCCCGCCTTCTTGCAATGATCCCAGATAAAGCCGCCTTTGTTGTTCGCAATGCCCCTTGTTCCTTCTCCATTATAATCTCCTCCCCGGCCACCATAGTTGGTGGGCCAGTTTTTTTCCAAAAAATCTGTTGCATAAGCACCGAGGCTCCAGTTGTGCCCGTCTGCACTTACTTCTCCATCCACATAAAAATTATCAAGCAGCACAAATTCTTTTGCCAGGTTGTGCTGATTGGGAGTGTATCGTTCACCAAACAATAGTAAACTGGTATCCCCGTTGCCGCCGGGTATATCACTTAACACCTGGTCATAAGTTCTGTTTTCTTTGATCACATAAAAAACATATTTGATAGGAGACTTTTCCCCTACTTTCATTGGTATAGGATTTCCCAGTTCACCTTTTGCCGTTTTTTCTTTATCCTTATTATAAGGTGTGTTGTTGTAAACAGCCTGAGAATAAACAGCCAGTTGTTTTTCGCTTGGCTCATTAATAATACTCAATGTCCCTTTGAACAAACCTCCGATATATTCGGTCTGACTACGGTTTTTTTCATAGATGGCCTGCTGGTAGCTCACCGTTTCTTTTTTGTTCGTCGGGTTGGGGCCTTTGGCATTCGGTTTTGAGGAAAAGCCTTTGCCATTAGTGACAAAAATCCGTTTACCTATCACTTTTACATTGGTTGGATACCAGCCGACAGGTATGAATCCTTTGCTTTTACTGAAACCCGGATCACTTACATCAAAAACAGCGAGACAATTGTTATCTGCATTGGCTACATACAAGGTTTTTTCATCGGCACTTAAGGCAAGACCATTTGAGGTGGAGCCCGGTGGTGCATCGGGATATAAAGCAGCATTCAAAGTTTCAATTACTTTTTGTTCAGCCGTATTAATTACTGATACCGAGTTGTCGTTGGCATTAGCGACAAAAAGATATTTGCCGTTTTTTGTAAGGCATAATTCATTTGGATTATCACCAACAGGTATTGATTTCGTTCTTTGATCTTCTGTGTCGTAAACAATTATTTGATCACAGCCCCAGCAACTGATATATAATTTCTTTTTATCCGGTGACAAAAGGCAGGTGTAGGCTTCACCGGGCAATGGAGGTGTTGGCATTACCTCTTTTGTCTTCAGGTCAATCAGATAAAGGGAATTGTCTTCTTTTGTTACCACATACATTATTTTCTTTGCATCATCGATCTCTATCCCTGCCGGAGCTATTTTATTGGGCCATTTATCACCCAGCTTAATGCTGTCTTTCAGAAACAGTTTATTGTTAGCGATTGAAAATTTTAATATCCAGTTATCATGGCCACCAGAAGCATAGAGGGTTTTCCCATCTCCGGAAAATTTTAATCCATACCAAGCCTTTTTAACTTCCACAGTAGAAAGAATTTTATCATTCACCATGTCTACCAGTTGTATGGAGTGAATACTTTGCCCGTTGTTGGTAACCGCTGCCAGCTTCTTTGAAGGTGATAAAGCAATATTTAATGGCAGATCCCCAAGGGGAAGACTTTTGCCGACCGGGGTAAGGTTCCAGCCGTTGGGCAGATTCACTCTTTTTGATTCCAGTTGCTGTAATGTTTGAGCAAATGAATTATTCTGGAAAAAAAGACCAGTTGTCAGAATAATTCCATTGATAAATTTTTTCATGTCGCAAAGCTAACTAAAATACCCGCTATGTAGTATTGTTTGATATGGTGAACTATGTTATCTTTTCCTTATGCCGGGTTATGGCTCATATTTTTGGAAAAAAGCTCCGTTCATCAGGCTGCTGATCGCCATGATCGCCGGCATCCTTCTGCAATGGCATTATCAGCTGGCGGAAAAAACATGGTGGGCATTTTTATTCATCTCCCTATTGGCTGTAATTATTTTTTTCATTGTCCCATTTTTCAACCGTTACCGGTTATTCTATTTCCCGGGGGTTTTTGCAACATTTCTTTTCTTATCCTTTGGCGCTCTACTGACATTTAACAAAGACATACGCAATGATAAAAGCTGGCTGGGCAATTTCTACAAAGAAAAGGACGGGTTGATTGTTACTCTTGATGAGCCCTTAGTAGAAAAAACAAAGTCATATAAAGTAAATGCAAAGGCCAGGTGGGTTACCAAAAACGGAAAAGCTATTCCGGTATACGGAACCATCATTATTTACTTTAAGAAAGATTCCTCTTTAAACCAACTTAAATATGGTTCTCAGATTTTGTTTACAAAATCATTACAGGAGATAAAAAACTCCGGTAACCCCGGTGGTTTTGATTACAAAAGGTATTCACTTTTCCAGGGAGTCACACATCAGGTTTACCTGAAACCGGATGAGTTTGAAGTATTGCCTGGGGAAAAGCAAAATCCTTTAAGGGAATTCATTTATTCAACAAGGCGGGCTGTTTTGAGTATCCTTCGCAACAATATTGCCGGTGATAAAGAACTGGGGTTAGCTGAAGCATTATTGATCGGCTATAAAAACGACCTTGAGCAATCGCTGGTTCAGTCTTATACAAACACCGGTGTTGTTCACATCATTGCCATATCCGGTTTACATCTCGGATTGATCTACTGGTTGCTCGCATTAGTGCTAAATCCATTAAAGAACCGGAGGAAAGTACAATGGTTGCGGCCGGTTCTTATCATTACCGGGTTGTGGCTGTTCAGTATTCTGGCGGGTGCACAACCATCCATTCTCCGTTCGGCGATCATGTTTACCTGTATTGTACTGGGAGAATCACTTTCCAAAAGAACATCCATCTATAACACGATGGCGGTTTCAGCTTTTATATTGCTCTGCATAAACCCTTACTGGCTCTGGGATGTTGGCTTCCAGTTATCTTATGCCGCTGTGCTCAGCATTATCATTTTTATCCGGCCAATCTACAACTGGTTTTATATAAAAAATAAAATACTTGATTTTATCTGGAAGCTCAATGCGGTAACATTAGCTGCACAAATACTGAGCGTGCCTTTAAGCATCTATCATTTTCACCAGTTTCCGAATTATTTTTTGCTGACCAATTTCCTGGCAGTACCCGTATCCAGCATCATCGTATTGGGTGAAATATTTTTATGTGCCATTGCATGGGTACCGGCGGTAGCAACACTTGCCGGAAAATTGCTCAGTTGGATGATTTGGCTGATGAATACATGGATCGAAAGGGTTGAAACGCTCCGTTTCTCATTATGGGATGGCTTGCAGATAAATATTCTCCAGACGATATTGCTTGTAATTCTTACAGCAGGCATCAGCTATTGGCTGATGCCCGCCCGGATGACCCGGTCGGACGGAGAAAAAGCGAAACGGGGATTGACCATTGGTCTGATTGCTTTGTTTGGCCTTGTTGCTTTACGCTCTTTCTCTTTCATAACTGCAGAACTGCAACAAAAAATAATTGTTTACAATGTGCCGCAAAAAAGAGCTATTGATTTTGTTGATGGGCGTCATTATACTTTTGTTGGCGACAGCGATCTGTTTGCTGATGATTTTGCCCCCAACTTTCACCTAAAACCTACACGGATACTTTATCGTATTACTCCGGTTGACTCGTTGACAAGTTTCAGCCGCATAGGAAATTATACTGACTATAAGGATAAAAAGATATTGATGCTTGATTCATCAATAAATTATCTTCCTTCAAATGAAAAGCCTGTTATTGATTTATTGGTGATCTCCAAAAATCCCCGAATTTATATTTCTAAGCTGGCTACAAGATTAAATATTAGGCAAATCGTTTTTGACGGTTCTGTTCCTTCGTGGAAAACTGTTTATTGGAAAAAAGACTGCGACTCGCTGCATATTCCCTGGCATGATGTGACGACACAGGGTGCTTTTGTGATGAACATGCGGTAACTTATCTTTGCCCCTTCTACGAGAGGCTGTCCCAAAAGTTAATTTAAGAATAAATGCCGGTAAGGCGATAAGACGGTAAGTATTGAAATCCAAATACTATTTTCTTCCCGGCTTTCCACCTTCCCGGCAATATGTAGCTTTTGGGACAGCCTCTATTCAATCTCTTTTATGAACAAAAAGATTAAATCTACCCTCATCTCTGTTTTTTACAAAGATGGTCTTGATCCCATTGTTAAGCTATTATCTGATCTTGGTGTAACCATCTATTCCACCGGAGGCACGCAGAGTTTTATTGAAAAACTGGGAGCGAAAGTTGTTCCGGTTGAAAGTCTCACTTCTTATCCTTCCATTTTAGGAGGCAGGGTAAAGACATTGCATCCTTCTGTGTTTGGAGGCATATTGGGAAAAAGGGATGATGAAACGCATGTGAAGGACATGAAGCAGTATAATATTCCGGAAATTGATCTGGTGATCGTTGATCTTTATCCTTTTGAAGAAACAGTTGCGACCTCCCTCCAACTCACTCCGGAGGAGGGAGAGAGGGCTATCATTGAAAAAATAGACATTGGCGGACCGTCAATGATAAGAGGGGCAGCAAAAAATCATAAAGACGTATTGGTGGTTGCCAATAAAAGAGATTATTCCCTGCTTGAGAATATCCTGAGGTCGCAGCATGGTGAAACTTCTTTAGAACAAAGAAGGGCTTTTGCCATCAAAGCATTTGATGTATGTACCGCTTACGACACCGCCATTTCTAATTATTTTCACCAGCTTTCTATCGCTACTCCTTTTAATAAAGAGGAAAAAATAATGCGCTATGGCGAGAATCCTCACCAGAGAGCAACATTTTTCGGAAACCTGAATGAATTATTTGACCAATTGAATGGGAAAGAACTTTCTTATAATAATCTTGTGGATGTAGACGCTGCCATACAACTCATAACAGAAGCCTCGCCAAACCCTTCCGAAGGAGGGGCTTTAGAACCTCACAGTGCGGTGTGGTTCGCTATCATCAAGCATACTAATGTTTGCGGCGTTGCTGTTCGTTCTACTATAAAAGAAAGCTGGGATGCTGCATTGGCCGGTGATCCTGAATCTGCTTTTGGCGGAGTGTTGGTTTGCAATGGTACAATAGATAAAGCCACTGCTGATGCCATTAATAAAATTTTCTTTGAAGTATTGATCGCCCCGTCATTTGATGAAGATGCACTGGTAGTATTGAGATCAAAGAAGAGCAGAATATTATTAAGGAGTAAGGTACAAGGAACAAGGCATAAGATAGAAGTGCAACGAACTTTACTGAATGGAGTATTGATTCAAAATGCAGATGAAGGCAATTATACCGAATGGAAAGAAACTGGGGGAAGAGAAACTACTGCTGCAGAAAAAGAAGACCTGGAATTTGCGAACCTTGTTTGTAAGCATCTTAAGTCAAATGCCATAGCCTTGGTAAAAAACAAACAGCTAATCGGTAAGGGCTGCGGACAAACCAGCCGGATCGATTCACTCAGGCAGGCAATTGAAAAAGCAAAGCAATTCAATTTTGATCTGAAAGGTGCAGTTATGGCCAGCGATGCCTTTTTTCCATTTGATGATTGTGTACGGATGGGGTATGAAGCAGGCATTACCGCCTTCATTCAGCCCGGCGGGTCAATAAGAGATAATGACTCGATAGAATATTGCAAAGCCAATAACCTGGCGATGGTAATAACCGGGATGCGGCATTTCAGACATTAAACCACCAAAGCCCCTAAAGGGGGCTTATGAATATTTTTGATTTTCATAAAACGATTCTTACAAGCTCTGCTGATTATTTGAAAAAACTCTCGGCATTCAACCCCCTTACTATTCACAAAAAAGGAACAAGGGCCAAAGCTCTTTTTGCATTGGCGCTGGTCTGTATCCTATGGGGTACTACCTGGCTGGCCAGCAAAGAAGGTGTAAAATATATACCCGATGCTTTACAGATGGCTGCCATCAGGCAATTGCTTGGCGGAACCTGTTATGTTGCTTTTTTTCTTTACAAACGAACAGCATTGCCAAAGGGGAAAGAATGGATCCCCATACTGGTATTAAGTTTTTTGAACTTCATGCTCAGCAATGGCTTGAGCACTCTTGCATTACAGTATAAAATATCCGCCGGACTTGGCGCTATCATTGGCGCCATCTTTCCATTGTGGATCGTAGTGATCGGCTTATTTACCTCCAAAGGAAGGATGCCTGTGCTTGCCATAACCGGTCTGTTGATGGGTTTTGCCGGAGTGTGTATTATTTTTTATGATCACCTGGATGAATTCCTTGACCCCACTTTCCGATGGGGTATTATCTTTTCTGTTATTGCTACATGGACATGGGCCATTGCCACATTATACACCAAGAAACAGGCATTGCATTTTAATCCTTATTTCAGTCTTGGGCTGCAAATGCTGATTAGCGGAGTAGTGTTGTATACTTTTTCCACTGTTACCGGAAGGGCTGTCAGCCTCAATGCCGTTCCCTGGCAATCATGGGCCTCTATCGGGCATCTTGTGGTCTTTGGTTCTTTGATCGCATTCATCTGTTATTTATATGCTCTTCAAAATCTGCCTACCGGCCAGGCTTCTATCTATGCATATATTAACCCCATGGTAGCAGTACTATGCGGCTGGATAATTTTTAATGAGAACATCAGCATGTATATTGTTATTGGCGGTTTGGTGACTTTATTGGGAGTATATCTTGTGAACAAAGCATTCAAAGTAACAGTGCCGCCACCGGAGCAACCGGAAACAGAAGGTGTTTAACCCGGAAAATGTCTTTTATCCATTCCTTCGTTATCTGCCTGTTCTTTTACATAAGGTATTTGAAAGTAAATTCTGCTTAAGAATTCTTCATATGCTTTCCGCCATCCGGCAAACCTTCTGTGAGTCCCTAGAAATGTGTTATCCCAGATGGTGATCATCAGCCCATTCACTGATCTGATAACTTCAAAATATTTCATCATTTCCTCCAATGCCTGCTGAGGGGTTTGCTTTTGCTCAAAAAATGAGTTGGCATCCATATAACAGAAGGGAAATAATTCAAGCCGGGTTTGCTCTTCTTTTTCCAGATCATACCAGTAAAAAAATGAAGCAACCGATGCCCGGAAGCCATTGATGCTTCCATAACCCATTGAATGATCGGAAAAAATTCCTGCATCCAGCAGTTGCCTGAAGATTTGGGGCAAAGTGAACCGGATATAATGCTGCCGGGAAGCCCTTGCTTTACACCGATTTCATATTGCAGCAGATCCATTTCTTTTTTTATAAGTGCGGGCCTGTCGCCGCTTTGCCAGGATGGATGCAATCCGGCTTCTAAATCCGGTTTCGGTGCTTTATGCCATTCCGGCATTTTTTCAAAGAAGCCCCTGATCTTTTCCGCGAACTCTTCTGTATGTGGTGAAATATTTTTATCATACTTGCCATTTTTTTCTGCAACAAGAATAAATACAATTCCCTGAAGATGATGATAGATGGTATGCAGAAACTTTATCCGGTCCAATGAATCATATGGATCAGGCAATAACCCATCCAATACTTCCTGTCTTTCTTTTATTTCCCAGGTATCATTCTTCAAAACTGACCTGATATTACCGGCCTTTGTTTTCCAGGTTGGTTTATGCAGGTAACAGAACATTTCATCAATATCATAAGTGGGAAGAAAGGTGAGTCGTGAGTGAAGGAAACTTCTTTTGCAATTCTTTCTTAAAGTTTTGCAGCCAGATATTTATTAAAGGCAGATGCAGGAAGTTTTCTTTGAATACCAGTGAATTTTCATGGGCATAGCGGCCATACATATCTTTTTTGTGTGGCAGGTATTCTTCATAGCGACTTAATAAATAGAAAGAAGCAGCAAAGATGTCAAATGGAAAATCGCCTTCCGTTTTAAAAAAGGCTTTGCTGTTATTTACTTCAAAGCATTCAATCCTTTGTTGGCTGATTTTTTTTCAAATAATAATGAATGTGGGCAAACCCAGAATTCATCTGGCATTATTCTTTGTGAACTGTAATTAATCTTCTGGTCACCGGAGTTTTTGTACTCTTCAATATTGGTTGTTAGTCTTAATTCACTAACCCCAATTTCTCCCTTGACGAAACCGGTGATGTATTGTAGTCTTGGGGTTATTGTATTGCTGAAGACAATCACAAAATGAAGATAACTATTGCTTGCCGTTTTTTTCATTCCACATTTGATTGAAAGACCTCTTCGGAAACTCCATCTTTCCACGATGTGCCGCCCAGCCTTTTACCAATGTATTCACCACCCAGTTCTTTGTTTTGCTGCCGGCCATGTTCATCCACTTGCGGCGCAGCATGCCCTGTTTCCACATTTTCCAGGCTATTCGTTCGCTGAATTTAATGTGTCCTTCTTCAACTGCCTCATGCCTGTTTTCTAAAAGCAATTCGTGAAGATTAATTTTAACGGCACATACTTCCGTACAATTACCGCAAAGCGAAGAGGCATAGCTCAGGTGTTTCCATTCTCCCAAATCCTTAAAATGAGGTGTAATGACAGAACCTATTGGGCCACTGTAAGTAGCGGCATAGGCATGACCTCCGATATTTTTATAAACCGGACATGCATTGAGGCATGCCCCACAACGGATGCAGTATAAGCTCTCCCGTTGCTTTTCATTCGCAAGAATATTTGTACGGCCATTATCCAGCAGGATCACATACATATCCTCAGGGCCATCAGTTTCGCCGGGCTGTTTTGGACCGGTAATGATAGTATTATATACAGTCACTTGTTGACCGGTTCCAAAGGTTGCCAGCAACGGCCAGAGCAAACCAAGATCGGTCATGGAAGGAATGACTTTTTCTATACCGGCAATAACGATATGTGTTTTGGGAAAAGAACAGCTTAACCTTGCATTACCCTCATTTTCTGTAACAGCTATTCCGCCCATATCAGCGATGATGAAGTTAGCTCCGGTCACTCCTATTTCAGCTTGCACATATTTTTCTCTTAATACTTTCCTTGCTGTTAAAGTAAGTTGCTGTGGTGTGGCTTTGGGGTCGGTGCCCAATTTCTCTGCAAAAAGTTTAGCCACGTCTTCCTTGCTCTTGTGCATGGCAGGTGTAACGATATGGTATGGTGGCTCGCCATCCAGTTGTTGAATGTATTCACCCAAATCAGTTTCTACACTTTCTATTCCTTGTTTCTCCAGAAAATCATTCAGGTGAATTTCTTCCGTCACCATGCTTTTGCTCTTCACCAGTGTTTTGCAATTCTTCTCTTCACAAATCTTCTGAATGGCAGCCAATGCCTGTTGTGCATCTACTGCCCAGATAACTTTTGCTCCTCTTTTTGTTATTGCTGCTTCAAAATTTTCAAGCTGCTTATCCAGTGTTTCAAGGGCTTTCCATTTGATGTTCTTTGCTTTTTCTCTTGCAAGATGCACATCAGTAAATTGCTCCTTCCCCTGAGGTACGACTGCGTTGTATTTCCCAATATTGAAATTGATCTTACGGCGGTGTTCTTTATCCGCAGATTTGATAGTGCTTTTGGCAATAAATGATGCTGCAGTCTCTTTCACGATGTTACTTTGTTTTTCTTCTGCTGCTCAGATTGAAGCCCGGCAATTTTATCCAACGTATTATAAAAATCCTCCCTATACTTTCTTATGATCGGTTCTTTCAAAAACTCGTAGAGGGGGACCTGTAATTTTTTTCCCAATGCACAGGCCGGATTACATGATCTTTCCCTAGGTTCATAATTCATCCTGTCATGATTACCTTTTTTTCTTTTAGAAATAATAATTGGGAAAAGATGGCAGCTGATAGGTTTTTTCCACGATATTACTCCGTCATAATAAGCCTGCTCAAAAGCACATTTAATGATACCGTTTTCATCTCTTTTACCATATACACATATTTCCTTATCATTTCCCAGCGTTGGCGTTACCCAGCCAAACTCTTTATTATAAATATACTTGCCCTTTTTTTCTATTTCCCGGATTGCCAGTTCTGTAAGATAAGGCTTTACCTTTTCATAGTTTTCCAAAACAATATCCAGTTCATCTTTATCCAGCGGGGCACCGGCATCACCTTCCTCGCAGCAGGCGCCTTTACATTTAGCCAGGTCGCAGACAAACTGCTTTTCCGCCACATCATCACTAATGAGAATATTATCAATTACTATCATTGGCCAAAGGTAGGCCATCATTTTCCTTTAACAAACATGTAACAGCTATTGTTGTGGAGAGCTTTTGGTCCAGGCATCTCGGGGATTATCACAACCAACCGTATGCAAAAAACAAGAATTCTCACCTTTCAAAGATTAGCGAAGGTCCTTTTCCAAATGTTATTTTGGGTACCGGTAGCCGGTTTAAGTTTACTGCTTATTTATAACACCTTACCTTATTTTTCCTTCAGCAAGAATTTTAGTTTTATAGAAGAAAGGAGTTTTCTTTTCAAAAGCAATTTGTACAATACATGCTTTTACCTGCATATCACTGCAGGTGCGTTGTGCATTCTTACAGCCCTTATCCAGTTTTCCAGATATATCCTGAAAAAGTCGAAAGCCATCCATCGCATTTCAGGCAAGATCTATGTTGCTGTTGTGCTTTTCCTGGGGGCGCCCACCGGCCTGTACATGTCATTCTTTGCCAAAGGCAGTTTTTGGGAAAGAGCTTTATTCATGTTCATGGCAGGCTGGTGGTTTGTTACCACGCTGTATGGCCTTTCCACTATTCACAAAAGAAATGTACTGGCTCATAAGATCTGGATGATGCGCAGCTACTCCATGGCCATGACAGCTGTTACTTTCCGTGTTTATCACATTGTATTTTACCTGATGGACTGGGGACACCTGGAGAATTATGAATTATCTCTATGGATAAGTGTGATCGGCAACATGCTTTTTGCTGAATGGATCATTTACCGGCAGAGTAAGAATTATTTAAAATCTTTTGCAGTATAATTTTTTAAACGTATAGAACCACTCAAAATGAAATCAATCTTGTACGTAGGCGCCACGTTAATGATCGGCGCCAGTATTTATGAATTCGTTGACTACAACAATAACTATAACAAAAAAGAATTCAAAAACCTTTATGCTGAAAAAGAAATAACCCAACCGGTAGTAGAGAAAAAAAAAGCATCTGCAAACACAGAAAAGGTTGAAATCATTTCTGAGAACAAAACGATTGCTGCTGAAAAGCAAGTGACAGATAATTCCACAAAAGTTAACAGTAAAGAAGTAAAGACCAAAAAACATAATAAAAGAGTATTCAAGCCTGAATTATTCAGCCGTGGCGCTTTGGATGAAAAGTATTTTAAAGTAGAAATAAAAGCCGAAATACCTAAGACAAAACCTGAACCCTCAAAAACTGAAAATAAAGATCAGTAAAAGGCCCGCCTGCCTGCCCGTGCCGGTACGGACGGGAACGACTCAGGTCGGGCAGGCATACAGTAATCTGCTCCACCCCAGCGATTTTAAACATTGGGGTTTTTTACCTGCCTGCCGGCAAGGCAGGTTTCCATTTCAGCGTATTAATCAAATGCTGCAGGTCTTTCCGGAGAAAGTCATTTACGATATCCAACGAATCAGCATTAGGAGCAGCATCAAAATATAACGCCCCCCTGAGAAAATGTTTAGTGGTATCAGTAAGAAAAAACTGGTTGGCCGTTGCTGTGTTTCCACCAAGGTCATAATAAAGGCCACCATAGCCATTGGGTGTTTGCATAAGGCTGTCAGTAATACCTGTAGAAATATTAATATGTTGCTTAGTGGCCATCTTGTATGCATCATTCACCAGTGAATCGAATTTATTCTGTGTACCAATTTCTTTATAACTGACATAGATCCTTCCGGAAAACTGTGGTATGTCAATATTGATCCACCAGTCGCCGGCTTTATCATCAAAAAAAGTAGAGTCTTTGATCACATTGGCATATACGGGGTATTCAAAAGTATAAGGGTAATCTGGCTTATTGAATAGCTGGTATTTTTTTTCAGGAAAGTCAATTTTGAAGTACCCTTTCTTCTTTCCGGCTGTGTAGGGACTGTTGCATGCAACAAGAAACAAGATACCCGCCTGCGCCAAGGCTACGGCGGGCAAGCAAAAAAAAGTATGAAAAAATCGTTTCATAGAGTTTTATAATTGAGGTTTGATGGTAACCTTTACCAGTTGTATGCGGTTATTGTCAGCCTGAAGAGCTGTAAATTCAAAATCGCCGCAGTTTATAGTGGCATTAACAGCGGGAAACTCTCCGGATAGCTCCAGCACCAGTTCGGCCAGTGATTCACTTTCTCCACTTACCATATCAAAAGTATTCACCGGCAGCTTCATGGTCTTGCACATATCATGCAGCATGGTTTTACCTTCAAAGATATAATTACTGTCATCCAGTTTGCGGTTACCGCTTTCTTCTTCATCAAACTCATCTTTAATATCACCGATCACTTCTTCCAGTATATCTTCCATAGTAATTATCCCGCTGGTACTGCCAAATTCATCCACCACCACAGCAAAGTGGATCCGCTTCTGTTGAAATTCTTTCAACAGGTCTTCAATGAGCTTTGTTTCAGGGACAAAATAAGGTTGTCGCATCAGGGCATGCCAGTCAAAACTATCGGCTTCATTCAGGTGTGGAATGACGTCCTTTGTGTTGATAATACCCACTACTTCATCAAGGCTTCCTTTATAAACCGGTAATCTTGAATAGTGGAGTTCCTCGATCTTTTTAATGAGTTCATTGAATGTAAAAGCATGATCAACTCCATTCACGTCCAGCCTGCTTCGCATGATCTGCTTTACTGAGATATTACCAAACTTCACAATGCCTTTCATAATGCTTTTTTCCTCAGGCGACGATTCTTCTTCCGGTTTGACGTCTATGGCCCGGTCGAGTTCCTGCATATTCATCGCTGTCGATCTTTCAGAGCCGGCTTTCTTACCAATATTATCTGCCAGTAAAATAATCCATTTGCTGATGCGCCTCAATGCCCAATGCAATGATCCGATGATAGAAGAGCATCCATAGGCAAAGCGGAGATTATTTTGTGTGGCCCAAACCTTGGGAAAGACCTGTCCGAAAAAAATAAGTATAATAGCGATGATCAGCACTTTGGCAAGCACCACCAATGCATTTACCCTGTCGAAGGAGACCAACCGGTTTATCAGGTAATTGGAGAGTACAATGATGCATATGTTTATCAAAGTGCCTGCTATCAGTAGCGATGCATATACTTCTTTCGGCTCCTCCAGTAATTTAACGATCCGGCGAGCCCGCACATGTTGCTTTGTTTTCAGCATGCCCACATCTTTCCGGCTCAGTGAAAAAAAAGCCACCTCGGCTCCTGAGATAATAAAAGTGAGTGATAATAAAAGAGCCAGGGTGACACTTAGGAAGGTAACATCCTGCATAGAAGTTGCCAGAAAAACAGGAGAAAAAATACCGGAAATAAAAGCAATGGTTGTGTTACTTTCCAAACTATGGGTTTTTGTTATCAAAAAGGCAGGTCATAAGGCCCGCCTCTGCTAATGGAGCAAAGTTATTGTATTTAAGCTCAGGCCTAAAAGGGTAAACTCTCTGATGGATCTCCCATTGGCATATCACCTCCGCCCATTCCTTCTGCTCCGCCTTCGCCTGTTGATGGTTGGGTGCCTGCATCTGCTCTTTTATCAAGCATGATGAGATTGTCCCCTACTACTTCTGTAGCAAATTTGCGGTTGCCATCTTTATCGTCCCAACTGCGGGTGCGCAGCCGGCCTTCGATATACACAAGGCTGCTTTTGTGAAGATATTTCTGCGCCAGTTCGGCAAGCCCCCGCCAGAGCACAACAGTATGCCACTCGGTTTGCGATACCAGTTTGCCGCTGCGGTCTTTAAAAGTTTCTGTAGTGGCCAGGGGAAATTTAGCTACGGCAATATTTCCTTCGAGGTGCTGTACTTCCGGGTTTTTGCCCAGGTTGCCAATCAACATTACACGGTTTACGCCTCTCATATATTTATACTTTTGCCCGCCGGGATGACCTCCGGTCGGATGGGTTGAAGAAATCGACTTAAGGGCTTATATCTCTCTTAAAGTTAGTTTTTTTGTCCGGATACTTCCAAAAAATACTAATCACTCTACTGATTTAACATCAATGTGAATGTTATTTGCCTGTTTAAGGGTTGATAAACTGATTGATGAGCCGTGGAAAAGCGTATTTATTCAGCTTATGCTTCTCAACCAGGATAAAATCGCCGGGTGTTTTTTTTCTGATGCAAATCCTGATAAACTGACCGGTTATCAACTGGTGAGAAAGCAGTTGCTTAAATACTGGTGAAACAGAAATGATTTCTTCATTTTTACTAAGCTCTCCTTTTTTTATTGCCTGCTTCAAAATGCTTTTTATGCCCGTTTCCTTTTCTGTTTCGATCAAGGGAAACTCATACAAGTTATGCCAGATATCTTTTACTGTGCGCTGCCTGATGGCAAATGTGTTTTTGTATTCAAGTACCAGGTAATAAAACCATCTTTTTTTTATCCTGATCTTTTTTTCTTTTACAGGCAGTGCGTTGACCTTTTTCCTTGAAAAAGCCGAGCAGCACTTTTTAAAAACACATTTATCACAAAGCGGTGTCATAGGTTTACAAACCACAGCGCCAAAATCCATTATTGCCTGGTTATAAAGTCCGGGTCGTTTTTTATCCAGCAACTCATTTGCCAATAAAGTGAAATATTTTTTCCCTGCAGCAGAATCTATAGGTTTATTAACTCCAAATACTCTTGACAGCACCCGGAAAACATTTCCATCGACCACGGCATAAGGAAGATTGAAGGCAAAAGATGAAATGGCTGCAGAAGTATAAGGTCCTATGCCCTTCAATGATTTTATTGTTTCATAGATTTCCGGGAACTTTCCTTTCAGTTCTTTTGATATATACCTGGCAGTCGCAATAAGATTACGGCAACGGGAATAATATCCGAGTCCCTCCCATAATTTAAAAACCCTTGATTCCGGCGCTTTGGCCAGTTTATGTATGTCAGGAAAGATTTTAATAAATTTATTATAGTAGTTTAAGCCTTGCTCTACTCTTGTTTGCTGCAGAATGATCTCACTGAGCCAGATCTTATAAGGATCCTTTTCTCCTTTCCATGGCATTTGCCGGTTGTTTTGCTCCCGGTTCCACTTCAAAAGAAGTGGGGCAAACTGCTTTTTTAAGGCTGAAAGCTGGCTTTTTTCCATAATAAACTTATCCGTAAATCCAAATATCTGCCATTTTCGATAGGCAGGTGCATATCGGGTTAAAAAAATTATCCCTATTTAGTTGAATATCATATTATTTTATCATAAATTGGCATCACTAAAACCTACAACAATGAGAAAGGCCGACCTGGTAAATCAGATTTTTGAGAAAACAGGCATACCCAAGGTTGATGTGCTTGTTACTCTTGAAACTATGTTCAAGGAAGTAAAAGACACCCTTGCTGGTGGCGAAAACATTTATATCCGTGGCTTTGGCAGCTTCATAACAAAAAAGAGAGCTGCGAAAATTGGCCGCAATATCAAGAAGAATATTGCAGTGCATATCCCCGAACATTATATACCTGCTTTCAAACCGGCAAAAGAATTCGTTGCCGAAGTAAAAAAATTGAAAGCCCAAGCCTGATGCAGGCCCCGGAGAAGATGCGGAATAAGCAGATTTTTCATAGCTACATTGCTCTATAATATAGTTCAAGACTTCAGAGGTTTTGATGTTACTTTTGCTGCCTAAACATATTTTCAGTGAAGAAACAGCAATGGATTACAGCGGGAATTGGAATCACACTTGTTGCGTTGGTCTTACTATTTGGGAAAATAGTTCCTGCAAAAAATCAGGTTAAGCTTTCCGGGTCAACTCAAAATAATACAACCGACAACACAACTGCTTCCACTGTTACTATAGATACCATTCTTGTTTTGGCAAAAAAACAACTGAGTCCTGAGCAGGTTATGAGAATAAATACCCTTGAGCACAGTATTTCAAGGGGAGCAGTACAAGACCAACAACTTCATATTTATCATCAATTAGCTCGTTTCTGGTTCGATTCGGCAAGGGTATTTGAGCCTTTTGCCTGGTACGAAGCAGAGGCTGCCAGATTGGAAAATTCCGAAAAAAGCCTCACCTTTGCCGCCCAACTGTTTTTAGATAATCTGCAGGTAGATGAAGTAGGACAAAGAAGGCAGTGGAAAGCCTTGCAAGCCAAGGATTTGTTTGAAAGATCTTTGAAGATCAACCCCAAAAATGATTCGGCCAAAGTCGGTCTTGGGGCCTGTTATCTGTTTGGAGGTATTTCAGCCACGCCGATGGAAGGTATTATGAAGATCAGGGAAGTAGTGGAAAAAGACAGTACCAACATCTATGCTCAGCTTATGTTGGCAAGAGGTTCCGTGATGTCGGGGCAATATGACAAAGCTGTTGCCCGTTTAGAAACAGTGGTCAGGCTGCAACCAAAAAACATTGATGGCATATTGATGTTGGCTGATGTGTATGAAAGAATGGGTAATAAATCAAACGCCATAATCTGGTACAATAAAAGCCTCTCTTTGGTACAACAGGTTGATCTGAAAAAAGAAATTGAAAAAAGGATCGGGGAACTGCGCAAGTGACCCTTTACTGAAATAGTTTAAAAATTATTATTAAACAGATTAAAAAATTATTTGAACATGCCTTGTGGTAAAAAAAGAAAGCGTCATAAGATTGCGACGCACAAACGTAAAAAAAGACTGAGAAAGAACCGTCATAAGAAGAGGAACAAATAGTCTGGAGTCACTAGTCAGTAGTCGGGAGTCAGTTAAAACATAATGCAATAACCTTCTGACTAACGACTATCGACTCAAGACTGAACTTTCCAGTCCGCCGGTTGTTCGCCGTATGAGTTTGCAGCCATATATTTCAGCAGCAAAATATCCTTCTATACAACCCCGCATTCATACGGATCTCTGCAACTGGTGTTTTACAGCACAAAGCTGATTCATTTATGTAAGCTGTAATGAACAAAGAACTGATCATCAATTCAGCGCCACAGGGTGTGGAAATTGCCCTGCTGGAAGATAAAAAGCTGGTAGAACTGCATAGCGAAAAAAGCGATGTCCGTTTTGCCGTGGGTGATCTTTATCTGGGTAAAGTAAAAAAACTGATCCCGGGATTGAATGCTGCTTTTGTGTATGTGGGCTTTGAAAAAGATGCCTTCCTTCATTATACTGATCTGAGTCCTTATGCCAAATCATTGCTCAAGTTCACAAACATGTGCATGAATGACAAGAGTGACCAAGGGCTTGACTTTTCCAGGTTTACCATCGAACCGGAGATCATCAAAACAGGAAAGATCAATGAGGTTTTGTCAGGCAAACCAAATATTCTCGTTCAGATTCTGAAAGAGCCCATAGCTGCAAAAGGCCCGAGGCTTAGCTGTGAAATATCATTACCGGGCCGCTTTGTAGTACTCACTCCCTTTAATGATATTGTCGCAGTTTCAAGAAAAATACATTCCTCCGAGGAGCGAAAAAGGCTGCAGAAAATTGTGGAGGCCATCAAGGCAAAAAATTTCGGAGTAATTGTTCGTACAGCGGCCGAAGGAAAAAATACGGCAGAACTGCACGAAGACCTGTCAGCGTTGGTGGAAATGTGGAAGACGATCATGCAAAACCTGAAAGGTGTAACAGCTCCCACAAGAATATTAAGCGAACAAACCAAGACCACCAGTATTCTCCGGGACCTTTTAAATGAAGACTTTAATAAGATCGTTGTAAACGACAGAACTATTTTCAGCGACACGAAAAGTTATATACAGCGCATTGCTCCTGAAAAAGAAGATATTGTTTCTTTTTATCAGAATGGGTCGCCCATCTTTGACTCGTTTGGAATCACCAAACAGGTGAAATCATCTTTTGGCAAAACAGTTAATCTTGATAGCGGCGCTTATCTCATTATTGAACATACCGAAGCCCTGCATGTGATAGATGTGAACAGCGGATATAAAAGCGTAAGCAATAACCAGGAGCAAAATGCACTGGAGACCAACCTGGAGGCAGCAGTAGAAATTGCCCGTCAGCTAAGGCTGCGTGACCTGGGAGGCATCATCGTCGTTGATTTCATTGATATGAAACTGCCGGACAACAAACGAAAGCTGATGGAAAAAATGGAAGAGTATATGGCGCCCGACAGGGCCAAACATGCGGTGCTTCCCATTTCCAAATTCGGCATCATGCAGATAACCCGCCAACGGATGAAGCCTGAAGTGAACATCAACACCCAGGAAGCATGCCCCAGTTGCAATGGCACAGGAAAAATCTCTTCCACCTTATTACTGGAAGATGAAATTGAAAAGAACCTAAGTTACCTAATCACTCATAAAAACGAGAACCTGAAACTCGTTGTACATCCTATTTTATTCGCCTACTTAACCAAGGGTTGGCCGTGGAAAACAAAAATGGCCGGGTGGAAAAAGAAATTCGGCCAAAAGACAAGACTGGAGCAGGACAGCAATTACCATCTTACGGAATACCGGTTTTTTGACCAGCATGATGAGGAGATAAAACTCTGATATTTTCCCCGGCAACATTGAGAAATAAAAAAGGGTTCAGGCGCCAAACCTGAACCCTTCCTTTTAAAAAAAATTTCTTTTATAGCTTTTTCAGTACCAAGTTAAAGAATCCCTGATCGCCGTAAGGCGGGGCTGTAAGGCGGATTCTGAGTCTTATATCACCTGTGCATGAAAATACAAAGCCGGTGGAAACTCCCGGTCCTGTATTAGTTGTATAACCACAACAGGTATAGTTGGCAAAATTCTGACCTGCTGCAACAGTGGCGGAGCCGGTTGCCGGATTAATGCTTACCGTTAAAGGTCCGGTTGCCACTCCATAAATAGGATTGGGCCAAACCTGGTTCAGGTTAAGCTCATTGGGGCCTGCACCGGCAACTACCTGCACAATATCACCGGGGCTCCAGTCGACCCATTCATCAACTACAACCCGGAAAGAACCGGTCATACCTCCTGTATAAGGACAAATAACCGTTGCTTCCCAGGTCATTTTTGCGTTGTAATTCGGGTTGCCGTACATACTGCTGTTCATATTAGTAATATCATGCAGTTGGCCATCCTTACTTTTAACTTCGTTATACAAAGTATAGGTTTCACCTGGTACCAGGCCGGTGGGCGGAATACCCAGCGCCGTTGCTATTTCAGTGGCGCTTACTTCTAATTTCGTATCGCCGCTGTAGGCAAAACTTTTTACACGTCTCCAGACTGTTTTATTGGTTGTAGCGAGGCCCTTGCTAACATAAACCCTGATTGAATCAACCGGTGCACCGTATTCTTTTACGGTTATATCTACTTTTGACCCTGCGAGGTTGGAATAATCAATGGTATTTTTGCCCTGGGTAAGAAGGGTGACATAAGAGCCTACTCCCTGTGACTCAAAATCTCCGTTCACATCTACCTTTTTACATCCAACCAGATAAAAAGCAGAAAGGGCTGCTATAATTATTAATATACGTTTCATAAGTTTCTTTTTTTATCTTATTAGAAATTATTAATTATTTGCGTGAATTGGGCGGATGTTTATCCCAGAAAACCTGCACACCCACATTCGCTTTTTGTGTAGCATTTATATTTCTGTTTACAAATACCGAAGGGTATAAGTGTGAATTGATAAAAATGCCGGGATCGGGTTCTCCCACTACCAACTGCATGTTAGCCGGTTTATTGGTTCTGCGATACATATTATAAGCATCCGATCCATTACCCCATAATGCGATATAATATTCCTTCATGAGGATATTCAGTTTGGCATCTGTTGTTGCGGCTGCATCATAAGCGGATAAAACTTTGTTCACATAAGCATTTATTCTTGTGGCATCCGGAACGAGAGCCGGGTTGATGGCGGGTGAATGAGTGATTATACCGGGAAAGTTTATCACTTTGCTGATGGATTTGCGAATACCGCTTTCCATCCTGGTCCGGGCATTGGCTGCATTGTTATTTAAAACAAGCTCATATTCGGCCAGCAGAAATTCTGTAAAGTTTGAAAGCCAGATAGGTTGTATGCCGGCTCCCTGCGAACCGAAGTCCACGGCAACTCTGGCTCCTTCGGATCCGTCAAACCGGCCTCCAAAGGGGTAAACACCTACGGTTGTTCGCAACTGGCCATCTGGCGGAATACCGCTGTCATCGCCATGATCTCTTCCCCAATATCCGCTTATTAGGAGGCAAAAGGGCATATCATTAGTGCCCCCGATATAAGGATTGGGTATCCCCGTTGTATAATGGCCCGGGTATGCCTGTCCATAACAGTTGATTGTATTGGGATTAACATTAGCATAGTTTGTTTGCTGACGGTATAAATAATACCGGGTGCGGGGATCGTTTGAAGTACCCACTCCTTTTTCCTGGATCAAAGAAAACATAAAATAAGTGCCCATATAATCGCCCGCGCCGGTCGAAGTATGATTTCCGTTATACCTTGGATGACGGCTATTGGGGTTGGAACTTTTCTTGGAATACTTGAATTCAAAATCCTCGGCATCTGTATCCAGCAAATCACCCCCGGTTAATATGGTTTCAATCTGCGTTTTTGATGTTGCAGGATTTACCATTCTGATATTCAAATAGGCCCGCATCTTTAATGCCTTAGCCAATGTGGCCCACCGTGCTGCACTTCCGCCATAAAATAAATCTTGCACACCCGGTGAAGAAGCTGATGTTTTTGCCAAATCTGCAATAGCCTGATCCAGCAATCCGATAGCAGCAGCATACACCTGGTTGCCGGGATCGGCCTTGGGGTTTAAATTTTGAGTGCCTTGGTTGGCATCCGTATAAGGAACATCGCCAAACATATCTACCAGCGTCATAAACGTATAGGCTTTCATTATTTTAGCCATGCCAACATGTATGAATTTCTTCTCACCTTCTGCCAGGGGTATTAATGCATTGCAATGCTTGATAATACCCGTATAAGCCGTGGTCCAGATGCCATCATAACTTTGCGGCTGATAAGCATTGTCATACCGGGGGCCAAACATGTGGAGCATCCTTGTCAGTTCCATGCCAAAAACTGATGCTGAGTTGAAAAACCCGGCAAAACTCAGTTGGGCCTGTGTAAGGTATAAATCGGTGCTCGCTGTTTCAGGTGTGGGACTGTTCGGATTGTTGAGATACCTGTCCAGTTTTTTCTGACAGCCCGCTATCAGAACACCGGCAGCGATTATTATTAATAATTTCTTTTTCATAATTATCTTGTTTGGGTTTGTGTGTTTAATTAAAATGTTACCCTTAAACTGGCTCCAATACGCTTTGAGGTGGGTCCTGCCAGGTATTCAAGCCCCCTAACATTACTCACACCAAGACTTGAAACTTCCGGATCGAAATTGGTGTATTTCGGAAAGTTGGGTGCGTTATACCAAAGATTCTGGCCGGATACCGTTACTGAAACTGAACCGAAAGGCGTTTTCTTAATCAATTTTGCCGGCACTGAATAAGATAATGATGCTTCCCGGAGTCTGAAAACTGTTGCATCATAGGTTATCAAATCCTGCAGGGAAAAGAATCCGCTGTAATTATTAAAATAAGCCTGGCTGGCGCTGATTTGAACAGTATTCGGCTTGTTGTTGGCCTGCACACCCGGCAATATAATAGGAAGAAGCCTGTCAAAATCAGTATCCTTTGTTAATCCGCGGCCTACGAGGGTTCCGGGAGTATAAGCAAGCATATCGCCGCCTTGTGTCCAGTCCCATTGCATGCGGAATGATAAGCCCTTCCATTCAAGAGTGCTGATAGCGCTTAGTTTAAAGTCGGGGGTTGGATCGCCAATAATGCCGATTTCTGTAGATGCAACGTAATCTCCACCCGGGCTTACCAGTCTTTCACCCACCAATGGATTACCGGTGGGAAGCCCGGTTTTGGGATCAATTTTTACCACATAATTAGCCTGAATAACTCCTAATGGCTGGCCGTTTATGGCAAATAATCCTTCATTGGAGAAACCGTCAATCACAATTTGTTTAATATCATCGGGAAGACCGGAAACAAGGCTTCTGTTGAGTGTGAAATTTCCATCGAGTTGCCATCTCAAGTCTTTGTTTCTCAATGCAGTAACACCCAATCCTATTTCAACCCCCCTGTTCCTTACATTTCCTGCATTGATGGCCTGAACAGTGTATCCGCTCGCAGGATCCAGATCCCTGTCAAGAATCTGATCTTTAGAAAGCCTCCGGTAGAAAGTAAAATCAAGGTTCACCCTGTTGTCAATAAATTTACCTTCAATACCTACTTCTATTTCGCTCACCAATTCGGGCTTCAGGTTTGGGTTGGGTAAGCGATTAGAGATACTGTTTGAATTGATTATATTATTTGCCCTGTCTTCAAACACATTCGTTGAAATGGACAGAACGGGTCTCGTACGGTAAGGCGAACCGAAATTGGCGCTGGTAGCATAACCGGCCCTTAGTTTCAGGTAGTTGACCCATTTGTTCCCCTTCAAACCATCGTATGCAGAAGTCGGGATAAAGGAAATACTTGCGCCAGGATAAACCAGGCTGCGGTTTTCCTTTTCAAGATTTGATGTCCAACTGTTGCGGCCGCCAAGAGTTAAATAAGCATATTCCTTATAAGCAATTGTACCCTGGGCAAATATTCCAAGCGATAATTCACTCACTTTAAAATCCAAATCCCCGCCTCCTTCATCAAAATTATCGTGAACGATAAAATTAGAATGATCAAACAGGCCATACACCAGCTGCTGTGTGCTTCTCTGGCCATCCTGCCTGTATTGACGTTCCTGTGAATTGCCGCCCGCATCCACATTCACTCTCCAGTTAGCGTTAAGGGTTTTCGACCAATCCATGAGGAAGGAATGATCCCAAATGGTATTGCGGCCATTGACGGTGCGGTGAATACCCCTGCGGTAGATCAGATCGGCGCCCACCGTGCCCCCTTTGTTTTGCGAAAGGAAATTAAAGTCGTTGTAAAAATCATAACCCACCCTGTAGGTAAGGTTCATGTTTTTCAAAACAGGATAAACCAGTTTGAGGTTTCCGTAAATCCGGTTGATCTTTTGCCCGGTAAAACTGTTGGCAACTGTCCAGCGGGGGTTTTGAATATCATTACTGCCGCGGTAATAAACCGAGGAACGATCCAGCGGGTTTTCCCATGGCAGATAATTATTGCCGTCTTCCGGACCGCCCATCAGGTTTACAGCACGGGGAGTATAAATTAGATTTCCAAAAACAGAAGACACCGATGGATTACTTCCAAAACTGGTTGAAACGGGAGGCGTTTTATAATCCGTCAATGCATAATTGAAAGAGCCGCCCAATATTAATTTATTGGACAGTTTTACATTTCCGCCCATACTGAAATTATTCTTATACACTTTATTGCCTGGGGTAAAGCCCTGGTCGTCCATATATGAATAACTGGCATTAAAGTTTCCGTAGGAACCGCCGGTTTGAATACCAACAGAAGTGGTTTTCATCAGACCCTGCCTGAAAAATCTTTCCACGCTGTTGTATGGCTTGTATTCATATATCAAATCATTGCTGGCTCCCGGGGTTTGGTTAAACTGCGGGAAAGCCACATGCAGCGCTGTCCTATCATAAGGATGTGCAACTTTTAAAGGAGGATCTGTGAACTTAGCGCCCCAATTGCTGAAGAATACCAGGCCCACACTCTGATCAAATCCGCCGCCATAAGAATCCTGATAGTCGGGCAGGTTAGCCACTTTGTTATAGAAAAAAGATTGGGAAACTGAAACCTCTGTTTTATTATTTATTTTTTTGGTGGAGCCTGCTTTTGTGGTAATCAAAATCACACCATTGCGGCCCTGCTCACCATACAGTGTGGTGGCGCTCAGGCCCTTTAATACGCTGATGTTCTCAATATTATTCGGGTCCAGGTCTAAAAACCGGCTGGAGGTGGTGTTGCCATAAACAAAACTTGCTTGTGGACTGGTAGACGCATCAAACGGTACGCCATCTACAATAAATAAAGGAGTGGAACTGCCGGTAATGGTGCTGACTCCGCGAATGGTAATATTGGTACCGCTGCCTGAAATACCGCTGGTGTTAAGAATATCAACACCGGGCGCTTTACCATTCAGCAACCTTACTACATCCGATTCGGGTCTTAGTTCCAATGCTTTTGCGTCCACCGTGGCAACAGCGTAGCCAAGGGCTTTTTTCTCCCTCTTGATACCATAGGAAGTGACCACTACTTCAGATATGGTTTCTGCTGAGGCAGTCATGGAGACTTTTGATGCAGCAGATGCAGCTACTTCCTGACGTAAAAAACCAACACTTGAAAATACAAGCGTTGCGTTTTTTTTCACTGTCAGATTGAAACTTCCATCATTTGCCGTTGCGGTGCCATTTCTGGCATTACCTTTTTCGGTAATAGACACTCCGGAAACAGGTTTTCCTTGATCATCGGTAACTTTTCCGGATACTTCAACGGTTTGTGAAAAAACCGTTTGTGCAAGCAGGAAAAATAATCCCGCAAGCATTAGCTTCAGTTGTTTTCTCATAAATCAGTGTGTGTTGTTAAAAAGTATATAAAGTAAACTTTCAGTAATAAAGATAAGGAAATCTTTCAAAATGCTGCACTGCCAGTAAAATTGATTTACATCAACTAATGTGTGTTAGGGGTTTATAAAAAAACCACCCCAGTTGCAATGGCACAGGAAAAATCTCTTCCACCTTATTACTGGAAGATGAAATTGAAAAGAACCTAAGTTACCTAATCACTCATAAAAACGAGAACCTGAAACTCCTTGTACATCCTATTTTATTCGCCTACTTAACCAAGGGTTGGCCGTGGAAAACAAAAATGGCCGGATGGAAAAAGAAATTCGGGAAACATACTGTTGGAAAAAAATAACAGCATGCCCGCCAGCAGGCAAAAAATTTTTCTCATGTGATTTTTTTGAAAGATTAAGAAATTTTTAGACGTTCTCTATAATAAACAGAAAAGCCATGCTAAATGCTTTATGGCTTCTGAAATTGATCTAAGACAATATTTTTATTTATTAACTTCTGTCCCGGCTACCGGCATATATCATGATGTATTGAATAAGAGTCACTACTGCCGCCAAAGCCGCCACAACATAGGTGGTGGCAGCCCACTTCAGAGCATCCTTAGCCTTGGGGTATTCCTGGCTATTGGTAACGTTGGTATTATTCAGCCATGCCAGGGCTCTTTTACTGGCGTCAAATTCTACCGGAAGGGTGATAAGCGTGAAAAGCACCGTAATGCTCATTATTATAATGCCGATCAGTAAAACAGTGGCATTTTGCGATGTAGCAAGGATAATAATCCCCGCCAGCAATATCCAGTTGACAAGCATAGAGCTCATCTGCACCGCCGGCACCAGTTTACTCCTCAGCATAAGGGGAGCATAAGATGTGGCATGCTGTACGGCATGTCCGCATTCATGCGCCGCCACCGCGGCGGCTGAAATACTCCTGCCTTCATATACTTCCGGACTAAGGTTCACTGTTTTGTTTACAGGATTATAATGGTCCGACAAAAAACCCTGCGCTGAAGTTACCTTAACATCATAAATACCATTTTCCCGCAACATTTTTTCGGCTATTTCCCGCCCCGACATACGATTGGCCAGCGGTATTTTACTGTACCGGGTAAACTTACTTTTAAGGATGGCCGAAACCAGAAAACTGATGCCTAAAAATATCATGGAGACGACCCAAATTTCAGTTGTCATGTTTAAAAATTTTAGTCTTTTGAACCCTTGAATTACAACAAATTTACGACCATTAGGAATAAACTGATCTTCCCTGCCTTGTTGGCATTTTTCAAGCTGGGATTTTCTTTTACTCCCAAAATTAAACTTTCAGTCACTTTCTCAAAACGATATTATTTGTTAAATTTTCAATAATTTAAAAATAATAAATAATATATACCGCGAAAAAGCAAAACTCAAATTGCTCCCAAAACTTATGCACAGGGCCAAAAATTTATTTTGAAATGTGAGGCATTGTTGTAATTTAGCAACAGAATTTAATGGGTTAGTAAGTAAGGGGGTCAATCGAAAGATTGGCCCTTTTTACATTTAAAAAACTGATCAAACAAGTATCTTAAACTTTCTCATTTTCTTTTTTCTTTTTTGCATAAAAATTTATTGATAAAAGTGATCTCAGAAGGTCATTGTTCAAACATTTTAACTAACAGCCTTTAATCGTTTATCTTTATTATGTATGAGTAAAACGAAAACAGCTTTTTTTTGCCAGAATTGCGGATATGAAAGTGTAAAATGGATCGGTCAATGCCCTTCATGCAGCCAGTGGAACACTTTTGTGGAAGAATTAATTCAAAAAGACAATTCAAAAAAAAACGGATGGCATGATTACAATTCAGAAAAAAGAATTAACCGAACTGTCACGTTAAATGAAATAAAAAGCTCCGAAGAAAAAAGAATTTCAACAACGGATGCCGAATTGAACAGGGTATTGGGAGGTGGAATTGTTCCCGGAAGTTTGGTATTAATAGCCGGTGAACCTGGCATAGGTAAATCAACATTGTTTTTACAAAATGGTTTATGGCTGAAAGACATAACAGTGCTTTATATCAGTGGCGAAGAAAGTGAACAGCAGATCAAGATGAGAGCTGACAGATTGGGACTGAAAAATGATAACTTCTATTTACTTACCGAAACATCCACTCAAATCATCTTCCAGGAAATAAAAAAATTAAAACCTCAACTAGTTATTGTTGATTCCATACAAACTCTTCAAACATCTTTGATTGATTCCTCACCCGGCAGTGTATCTCAAATAAGAGAATGTGCAGCCGAATTTCAGCGTTTTGCCAAAGAGACTAATACGCCGGTTTTCCTTATTGGCCATATTACCAAAGATGGCAGTATTGCCGGACCGAAAATACTAGAGCACATGGTTGACACGGTACTTCAGTTTGAAGGCGACCGCCACTATGCTTATCGCATTCTCAGAACCCTGAAGAACCGTTTTGGCAGTACTGCTGAATTGGGTATTTATGAAATGACAGATCAAGGAATGAGAGGAGTATCCAATCCAAGTGAGATATTGATCACACAAAAGGAAGAACAACTTAGCGGAATTGCAATAGCAGCTACCATTGAAGGAATAAGACCGTTATTGATCGAAGTGCAGGCATTGGCGACACAATCCGTGTACGGAACACCTCAGCGAACTGTGAGCGGATTTGATTTAAGACGTTTACAATTACTGTTAGCGGTGCTGGAGAAAAGAGGTGGCTTTCATTTCGGGATGAAAGATGTGTTCCTCAATATCGCCGGTGGAATAAAAGTTGAAGACCCTTCTATTGATCTTGCCGTACTCTGCGCCCTGCTTTCTTCTTATGAAGATGTTCCGGTACCAAAACAAATTTGTTTTGCCGGTGAAGTGGGTCTCAGTGGAGAAATAAGAGCTGTAAACAGGATTGAACAAAGAATTGCTGAAGCTGAAAAGCTTGGCTTTAAAAAAATCATTGTATCAAAGTATAACCTGCCTGCCGGCAGGCACGGCCAGAAAGGATTGGCAAAACAAAAATATGGAATTGAAGTAGTAACAATGGGGCAGGTAGAAGAAGTTTACCGTTATCTTTTTTTATGATTCGATTAAAAGAAATAAAAGAATCTGTTCTCCATCTTCTTTTTCCGCATATTTGTGCCGGGTGTGGAAATGATATATTGAGCACTGACACAGTTCTGTGCATGAAATGCATTGACGCCATGCCCGAAACAAATTTTGAACTGCACCCCAATAATCCTGTTGAAAAAACATTTTGGGGCAAGCTACCGCTGATCAGCGGTACAGCACAATTCTATTTCACCAAAGAATCGCTGATGCAACACCTGATGCACCAATTTAAATACAAAGGCAACAGGGAACTCGGTCTGCAATTAGGGAAAATAATGGGTGATCAGATCAACCGGTCAGGTCGTTTTGATGATATACAGGCATTAATTCCTCTTCCTCTCTTTCCTGCCAAAGAAAAAAGAAGAGGATATAACCAGGCTACCATTGTATGCCAGGGAATGGCTGAAAGCATGAAAGTTCCTGTACTTGATAAAGTGATCATTCGTCCACAGCATACCGAGACACAAACCAGGAAGGGGAGGATAGAACGATGGAAGAACATGGAGGGCAAATTCATTCTTAATAATCCGGAAATAATAGAAAATAAACATGTGTTGTTAGTTGATGATGTGGTAACAACCGGCGCCACGCTGGAATCCTGTGGAAACGAACTATTACAAGCAGAAAATGTAAAGCTTAGCGTGGCCACTCTTTGCATAGCCTCTCGCTAATCTCGAATAGTTAAGCTATTTTTGATATTAATGAAGACCCTTGGAATATTTTTCTGTTTGCAATCCCTCTTCTTTTTTCCTGCAAAAAAGATTCCTTTATCACATCCCCCGATGCCAGGGTAACAATCACTGCCGACACACTTAAGTACGACACAATTTTTGTTACCGCTGGTTCCACTTACAAGACATTTAAAATTATCAATGAGAATAATCAGAAGCTTCGCCTTTCCTCTCTTAAACTTATGGGCGGTTTATCTTCATCCTATAAAATGAATGTGAACGGAGTGGCAGGGGCTCAGTTCAATAATTTGGAAATAAATGCAAATGATAGCCTCTATGTTTTTGTTCAGGTGAATATAGCCCCCACAGCTGGAAGTCTTCCCTTTATAATTCGTGACAGTATCCAGGTAAGTTATAATGGAAATAACAGAAAAGTACAATTGGAAGCATGGGGACAGAATGCCAACTTTTTCAGAGATAAAGTTGTTACAGCCAATGAAACCTGGAATAATAATTTACCTTATGTCATTCTTGGTTCATTAACAGTGAATGCCAATCAAACACTGACCATCAACAAAGGCTGTCGTATCCATGCACATGCTGATGCGCCAATTATCGTAAACGGAACTTTATTGGTGAATGGACTAAAGAATGCTCTCGACAGGGTTTATTTTATCGGTGACCGACTTGACGACCCATATAAAGATTTTCCCTCCAGCTGGCCTGGTATTTTTTTCCTAGGCACGCCAAAAGATAATGTTTTTAATTATGCCGTGATTAAAAACGCTTATCAGGCTTTTGGTCTGCAGAACCCCTCACCCAATGCCAATCCGAAAACCACACTTAATGAATGTGTGATTGATAATGCTTATGATTCAGGAATTATTTCACTAAATTCAAGTGTAAGAGCAAGGAATTGCCTTATCAGCAATTGCGGAAAAAATCTTTTTCTTGTCAAAGGTGGCGATTACCAGTTCACACATTGTACGGTTGTGACCTATGCAAACCGTTTAATTGAACATAAAGATCCGGTATTAGTGGTAAGTAATTTTGTAACTGTAAATAATAACCCGGTGACTGCAAACCTGAATGCTGTTTTCCGCAACTGTATTTTCTGGGGTGAAAATGGTTTAGTGGACAATGAAGTAGTAGTAGCGAAAAGCGGCAATACCACATTCAATGTAAACTTCGATTACAATCTCTGGAAAGTACAAACCACACCTTCTAAATATTACCAGCAACCAGATCATTAACAATCAGGCATCATTGTTTGACAGCATTAATACCTATAAGAATTATTATGACTTTGGTCTTAAGGCTGCATCACCGGCTATTAATAAAGGAATTAATGCCGGGGTAACCATTGATTTAGATGGTAAACCAAGACCTGTTGGCCTGCCCGACCTCGGCTGCTTTGAAAAACAATAAATGGCCCCCTTTAAATCTCCCCCTTAAGGGGGAGACTTGCTAACACAGAGACCTAAAATTTGTATTTTTTCAATTACTTCTGAATAAACTTTTTGTTCTTAGTTTTGTTTATTATTTAAATAAAAGATCATGAAAGCATTATTCTTTACACTGCTATTAGCTGCCTCATTAACCGGTGATTCTATTTACGATTTCAAAGTGCCAGGACTTGATGGCAGCAATGACATAAATTTTGCCGATTTTAAAGACAAAAAGATAATAATCGTAAATACAGCTTCTCAGTGTGGCAACACGCCGCAGTATAAAGACCTGGAGACCTTGTATGAAAAATATAAAGATAAACTGGTGATTGTTGGTTTCCCGGCCAACAACTTTGGTGCACAGGAGCCTGGTACCAACGCTGAGATAAAAGAATTCTGCACAAAGAACTATGGCGTCACTTTTCCTATGGCAGAAAAAATTTCCGTAAAAGGAGATGATATTCATCCTTTGTTCAAATACCTAGTTGATCAATCAAAAGAAATGGCGAAGAAAGAACCGGGGATAACCTCAAAGGACATGGCACGGAAACGGTTTCTGCAGGATCCTGTCATCTGGAACTTCACCAAGTTTCTCCTCGATGAAAAAGGAAGCCTAATCGCCGTGTTTCATCATAAAGTGAGCCCGATGAGTGAAGAGATGTTGAAATATATCAACTAATCGTATAAAGATTATTATTGAAAAAGCGATGCTGACAGAAAGCGTCGCTTTTTTCTTGTTCAGAAGATTTATTTTCGCCGTCCATGCAATTTGCAGACATCATAGGTCAACGGGAAGTAAAAAAACAATTAGTTGAACTGGTACAGCATAACCGGCTAAGCCATGCTTTGTTGTTTATTGGAAAAGAAGGAAGTGGCGCATTGCCCACCGCTCTGGCCTTTGCCCAATACGTCGTCTGCGAAAAAATGAATGGGAAGAATACAGCTATTCAGGCAGGGCCTTCTTTATTCGGAGAGGAACCTCCCCCTCTCTTTAAGGAGAGGGAGCCGGGGGGTGAGGTTGACAGCTGCGGCATCTGCTCCGCCTGCACTAAAGCAGCCCAACTCGTCCATCCCGATATTCATTTCTCCTATCCCACTGTTACAAGAAAAGCCGGAGAAAAACCAATAGCCACCGATTTCATTGCCGAATGGAGAGAGTTCATCAAACTGAACCCTTACGGCAATTTATTTGACTGGATAGAAGCCATCAAAGAAAAAGAAAACAGTCAGGGAAAAATAACGGCAAGGGAGTGTGATGATATCATCCGCAAGCTAAGTTTGAAAAGTTTTGGGGGCGAATACAAGATCCTCATTATGTGGATGCCGGAGGAGCTGGATAAAGAAGGAAATAAGCTGTTGAAAATAATTGAAGAACCGCCGCCCAATACTTTATTTATTTTGGTTTCAGAAAATGAAGAACAGGTCCTTCCCACCATTGTCAGCCGTTGCCAGCTGATAAAAATACCGGCGCTGGAAACAAAGGAAATTGAAGAAGCGCTTATCGGTCGTAATAAAACAGAAGCAGCGATAGCAAGACAGGTAGCCAGTGTAAGTGAAGGCAATTACCATGAAGCGTTGCAACTAGTTCAGCATGCCGAAGAGGACTGGCAGGCCCTCTTGCGGGAATGGTTGAATGCTATATTAAAGACCGGCCCTGTGGCACAAACAAAATGGGTGGAAGAGATCAGCCGGCTGGGACGGGAAAAGCAAAAACAGTTTCTCCGCTACTTCAATCACCTGCTTGAACAGGCAATACTATTACGGGCAACCGGCGATACACCGGGTGCTTTTGGTACAGAAAGAGATTTTGCTGAACGACTGAACAAAATAGCCGGGATAGAACAACAACAGGTTATAATTGAGGAACTTGATAAGGCAAGCTATTATATAGAACGAAACGCCAATGGAAAAATGCTCTTTCATGCCCTCACTATAAAACTGTATCATATTATTCAGGATAAGATTGTATTTTTGATGGAATGAGGAGTTTGGTGGGTTATTTAATCAGTTAACTGGTTAATTAGTGGGAACCCTAAAGTTTCAGATTTTTTTTGTTTTGCTTACAATCACTTCTATATATAGCATTGCTTTTCTAATGCCGTCTGTATTGCTGAATAGCGAACAGAACCCTGAAGTGTGCGACGCCGCAACAGAAGCTAAATAGAATTACTGCAGCCGGGTTCATCATCTCCCTCAATTTAAAATCAGCAAATGAGCTGCGCAGCATGTAATACTGCCCTTGGAGGCAAACCAAATGGATGTAAAAGCAACGGCGGATGCAGTTCCGGCGGGTGCAACCGCATGAATGCACACGACTGGCTGCACAACCTGCCTATTGCTGATATGGACAGCACCTGCAAGGTGATCGAAGTGAGTTTCAGCCAGGGTACTCGTAAAGATTTTTTCCGCAATACATCATTGCAGCCTTTTGAGAAAGGTGACCCGGTAGCCGTGGAAGGGGTTAGTGGATTTGATGTAGGTGAAGTTTCATTAACAGGTGAGATCGTTCGCCTGCAAATGAAAAAACGGAATGTAAAGGAAGATAATCCTGAAATGAAAAAAGTATTGCGCCGTGCCAGCAACCGCGATATAGAAATTCGTAATCAGAATAAAGCAAGAGAACCGGAAGCGGTGATCCGCAGCCGTGCCATTGCGAGGCAGTTAAAACTGGATATGAAAATAAGCCAGGTGGAAATGCAGGCCGATGGACGCAAAGCAACATTTTTTTACATTGCCGATGGCCGTGTGGATTTTAGGGAACTGATTAAAGTATATGCTTCTGAATTTAAAGTGAAGGTAGAGATGAGACAGATCGGTGCCAGACAGGAAGCGGGTAAAGTTGGCGGCATCGGTAGTTGCGGAAGAGAATTGTGTTGCAGCACATGGTTGACTGATTTTAAATCGGTGAATACGGCAGCTGCCCGTTACCAGAACCTTTCTATCAACCAGACAAAACTCAGCGGCCAGTGCGGCCGATTGAAATGCTGTTTGAATTATGAGCTGGATACTTATTTAGACGCATTACAACATTTCCCCGACAACTGTGATGTGATACAGGTTGCCAAAGGCAATGCCATTCTTATCAAAAAAGATATTTTTAAGAATCTGATGTGGTACACATTGCCTGACAGTAATAAACAATACCCACTGACGATTGAAAGAGTGAAAAAAATTAAATCGCTGAACCAGCAAGGCATTACCCCTGAAGATCTGGAACCGGTGGATGTAACAACCTCAAAAGCTGTCGAAAAAGAACCGGAAACTGTTGAGTTGGTTGGACAAATCAGCCTGCGTACTTTGGAAAAGGCGGAAAGGAAAAAGAAACAGCAGCAGCAGCAAAGAAACCAGCGGCCACAACAAAGAAATCAAGCTGGACAACATCAGCAAAAAAAGCAACAAGGCAATCAGCAGAAAGGTCAGCAACAGAATCCGAATAGAAATCAACAAAGACCAAATAATCCTAATCAGCAAAGGCCGAACAAACCAATTCAAGGAAAGGATAAATAATTTTTCATATCCCCAACGCCTGGTAAATCGCATCCTGTATTTTCCCCCGGATAAACATTTGCCCCAATTTATTATTATCTCTTGTCGGGTAAACCCGGTTGGATAAAAAAACATAAAGCAAATTACTTTTCGGGTCCACCCATACACAGGTTCCGGTAAAACCGGTGTGGCCAAAGGTTTCCGGTGAACAGAGAAAGGAAGGATAAGGATCTTTACGGATGGCATTATCTTTTTCGGGTTTGTCAAACCCATAGCCCCGGCGGCTATTCCTGCTGTGATATGCTGTAAACAGATCAATCGTTTCTTTCTTCAAATATCTTTCGCCGTTGAACTCACCTTCATTTAACAGCATTTGATAAAGCATGGCAAGATCATACGCATCAGAAAACAGACCTGCATGTCCTGCCACTCCGCCAAACATGGAAGCGCCTTCATCATGCACATCTCCCTGAGTAGTCTGCTGCCGGAAATGTTTTTCTGTTTCTGTGGGCACCATTTTATCAACCGCAAAACGGTTTCTTGGTTTGAAGCCGGTTGTTGTCATGCCCATCGGCTGATAAAAAGATTTAGCCACATATTCATCCAGTGTCATCCCCGTAATTTGTTCTACAATTTTTCCAAGAAAAATAAAATCATTATCGCTGTACACATATTTTCCCTGTTCTGTGAGTTTACTTTGAAGAATTCGTTGCAGCATGGTATCCTGGTAATCGTTTCGCATATAAATATTTTCTGCCACACGAACAGTGAAACCCGGTTTTGGTTTGTCGGAATAAATGGCCGGGTTCGGCATACCGGTATTCGTATCAATGCTTTCCCTATAAAAAGCAATGAAAGGAACAAGACCGGCCTGGTGCAATAAAATATCATCGAGTTTCAATCCTGCTTTATTTGTGCCACATACCCAAGGCAGGTAATCGCCGAGTTTTTTTTTCAAATCCAGTTTTTCTTCTTCATACAATTTCATTACAGCAACAGTAGTGGCGGATATTTTTGTTACTGAAGCCAGATCAAAAATGCTTTCATAGGTCATGGGAGGCGACGGTTCATACCTATAATTACCAAAGGACTTGTGATAAATAATTTCACCTTCATGTGCTGCCAGCACCACGCAACCGGGGAATGCTTTTTGAGTGATGGCATCGTTTACAATGGAATCAACTGCCATCAATTTGGCAAATGAATGAATGGATTCGCCTTTTTGTTTTACCATACCATCACCAACTCTGAAATTACAAACCCTCACCGGCAGTTTGCCTCCGGCATCAATATTTCCCTGAAGCAGGTCAGCCGTTGTTTGCTGAGTAATATCATCATCCTGGTAACAATCCACCAATGTCCATGCATCGCAGAAATTTTTTGTTGCCAGTACATTCCCGAAAACTACGGTGATGGTCTTGATGAAATTCAGTTTCTTCCACAGATCAATAGCGGCATTACTGATGCCATAATTATTGGCAGGCCGGTTGCTGAAATCATGAATTCCGACAATGATGGCATCGTACTTCCCGTCTTTGGGAACAGCCTTCAGGATCTCTGCTTCCTTATCAGCACTATCCTTATAAGAGAAAAAGAAAAGATCTGCATTGTAATCCTTCTGCAATCTTTTGGCAAAAGCATTGGGCCAGGATGTACCAATTCCGATATAAGCGATCTTTTGCCCCTGCTTTAGCGGGATATCAGCATAATCATTTCTCGATGCAGTGCGGGATGCTTTGGCAAGAATGGTAATTGTTTTTCCGGCTACTTCCCTTCTTATCGCATCGGTTTTTGCGTTCAGATCACCCAGCAGGTTGTTAGTATCAATGATCTTTTGCTGGTTCAGCCCCAATGAATATTTCGATGCCAATACTTTTTTCAGTTTAACATTAATATCATCCCATATCAGTCTTCCTTCTGCAATAGCTTTTTTAACAGCTTCAATTGTTTCCGGCACATTGGCTGGCAGGCACAGCATATCATTCCCGGCAATTAATGCTTCCACAGCTATTGTTCCTCCCGGAAAATATTTGGCCACTCCTTTCATCTCCAGTGCATCGGTAAAAGTAAGTCCACTGTACCCAAGTTTATCATTTAAAACCCCTGTAACATTATTTTTTGAAATAGATGTTGCCCGATTCGCCGTATTATCAATGGCCGGGATATATAAATGAGCAATCATCACACTGCCGATGCCGGCGTCAAATACAGCTCTGAAAGGAACCAGTTCCATGGAATCAAGCTGGGAAATACTCTTATGGATAACCGGCAGATCCAGGTGTGAATCCACATCCACATCACCATGACCGGGAAAATGTTTGGCACAGGCCATAATGCCTGCATCCTGCATCCCTTTCATGTAAGCCACTCCAAACGCTGAAACTTTGTCCTTGTCTTCACCAAACGAACGGAAACCGATAACAGGATTGTTGGGATTATTATTTACATCCACCACCGGTGCATAGTTTACATGCACACCGATACGTTTGCACTGTTCTCCAACGGCAAGCCCCATCCGGTACATAAGGTTCTGATCATTCATCGCCCCGAGAGTGAGCTGATAAGGAAATTTGGTTACACTGTCCAACCGCATACCGAGACCCCATTCACCATCAATCGTTATCATCAATGGTGTTTTGGCCATGCTTTGATAATAATTGGTAAGATTAGCTTGTCTTATCGGTCCGCCCTGGAAAAAACACAAAGCACCCGCATTGTATTTCTTAATGTCACTGGCCACTTTTTCCACATGGTCGGCTCCGAGATTTGAATGTGCCCGGATGACCAGCAACTGGGCGATCTTTTGATCATCACTCAGGGAATTAAAAACACTGTCCACCCATTGATCTTTATTCAGCTTGCTCTTGTATTGTGCAAACGATGAATAAAAGATAAAAAGCAATGCAAAACAGAATATTTTTTTCATAAAAATGCTTAGGAATAATCAACGTAATTTAGCCCCCCGCCTTCACTAAAGTTCCGGCGGGCAAGCCAAATTACGAAGAAATGCCCGACAAGATTTTATTATTACCTGATAACATTGCCAACCAGATCGCAGCCGGAGAGGTGATACAACGACCGGCCAGCGCTGTAAAAGAGCTGTTGGAAAATGCAGTGGATGCAGGGGCCACAGAAATTAAACTGATCATTAACGATGCGGGCAAATCACTGGTTCAGGTAATCGACAACGGCAGTGGCATGAGTGAGACGGATGCAAGAATGTGTTTTGAGCGACATGCCACATCCAAAATTCAAACCATTGAAGACCTGTTTCATATCCGCACCATGGGCTTTCGTGGAGAGGCGCTGGCTTCTATTGCAGCTGTGGCACAGGTAGAACTAAAAACAAAAAAAGGCGAAGATGAAACCGGAACTTACATTGAAGTAGAGAACAGTGTGGTGAAAAAACAGGAACCTGTTGCTGCGCCCAACGGCACCAGCATTGCCATGAAGAATTTATTCTTCAATGTTCCTGCAAGAAGAAATTTTTTGAAAAGCAATGCTGCTGAGATGCGGCATATCGTGGATGAGTTTACAAGAGTGGCCATGTCATTTCCTGAAATTTTATTTACACTTACTGCCAACAATCAGCAACTTTTTCATTTGGAAGCAGGCAGCCCGCCTACCGGACGAGCAGGCCTGAAACAACGCATTGTTCAACTGTTGGGGAATAATTACAATGCAAAACTGGTTTCCGTAAAAGAAGAAACCGATTACATGAATATCTATGGCTTTGTTGGCAAGCCCGAAACTGCGAAAAAAACAAGAGGTGACCAGTATTTTTTTGTCAATAATCGTTTTATCAAAAGCCCTTACCTGAACCATGCTGTGATGAATGCTTACCAGAAAATGATCCCCGGTGATAGTTTCCCGATGTATGTTTTGTTTGTTGACCTCGACCCCACACAGGTGGATGTGAATGTGCACCCCACCAAACAGGAGATAAAATTTGAAGACGAAAAAATTGTTTACGCCTTTGTACAGGCAGCGGTGAAACATGCACTGGCGCAATTCAGTGTTACACCTACTTTGGATTTTGATCTCGATGCATCCATTCAGCAATTACCTTCGATACAACAGCCATTTACTGAGAAAAAACAGGAAGCTGTCGCATCTACTTCTATCTTTAAAGGCTTTACCCAAAAACACCAGGCGCATTTTATTGAGAAAAGTGAAAGAAGTGAGTTGAAGAATTGGAAAAACTTCTATGAGAGTCGGGAATCGGGAGTCGGGAGTCAGGAGTCAAAACAAGAACCTCAACTCCAGACTCATGACCTGCCTACCGGACAGGCAGGCTCAAGACTAATGACTGAGGATGCTGAATTGACCCAATTGTTGAATTCCTATATTGTTACCTCATCAAAAAACGGGTTCCTCCTCATTCATCAGCAGTCGGCACATGAAAGAGTATTGTATGAACAACTAAAAGCCGCAAGTAAGGACAAACCGGTTGCCACGCAGCGCAGCATGTTTCCATCTACACTGGAATTGACTCCGGCAGATGCGGCAGTGATGGAAGAGATCATCGGCGACCTGCAATATCTTGGTTATATCATTGACCCTTTTGGGAAAAACACCTATGTCATCCAGGGCACACCGGCTGATGTGGGACAGGGAAATGAAAAGCATGTGATAGATGTTTTGCTGGAACAATATAAACACTTCAGCCCGGAAGTGAAATTTTCGAAACGGGAAAAACTAATACGTTCTTTAGCAAGACAACAATCTATTAAAACAGGGGTGCAACTGACAGAAAAAGAAATGCGGCATTTAGTGAATGACCTGTTTACCTGTGAACCGCCGAATGTAACACCTGATGGCAATCCGACTTATTTAGAGTTCAAGCAGGAGCAGTTGGAGAAGATGTTTGGGAAATAATCTCAGTCATGCCGGGCTTGACCCGGCATCTTTCGCTAAATGTTTTCTTTGAAAAAAATTCCGGCTCATAGCCGGAATGACAGAATGCTGCTAATAACGACTGCGTATTCCCTGCAAAAACTTCTCCACTGCTCTTCTTACATCCATCGGATTGGCTTGATGGTTATTCACCAGTGTAGAAAAGATAAGTAGCTTTCCTTTTTTTGTATATAAAAAACCACTGAAAGCAACAACACCGCTAAGTGTTCCTGTTTTGCCGTAGATATACCCGCTGTCGGCTTTGTAATAACTGCTTATGGTTCCTTCTCCACCCGTGGGCAAAATGATTTTGATACGTTCCATCCCAAATTCATTCTTCATTTTGTTTAAGATTGCAACAAAATCCTGTGGGGTAAATAAATTATAGCGGCTCAGCCCGCTGCCATCCGCCCAACGAGGTTGTTGCGGCAGGTCTTTGAAATCTGTTTTGAGCAATGTATCAATTATCTTTTCATCATTCATCACTCCCAGCATTTCATTGCTCACCATTAGCAGACTTTGCTCCGCAAAAAAATTATCACTGCGATGCATCATCGGTTTGAGGAGAGAGTCGGTGGGTTGGGAGTGGATGATTTTAGGAAAATCCCTGATGAAAATCCCAATCATTGGGTGATCACTATGAATATTCTTTATCTTTTCATTTTGTAAAGTGTCTTTTAATAATGCTTCTATGATTCCGAGCTGATTTGCATAAAAAGGTGTTGTAAATTTATATTCTTTGTTTCTGTCACCAATAATCACAAACTTGTTTTCTGCAAGACCTCTTCTGTAATGCTCTTCATATAACGAATCTCCGCAACATGCACTATCAATGGAAATTGTCCAACGAAACCACCTCGGCTGAACGCTTAAATTTCTTAAACGACCCCTTATCTGTACAACATTCCCATATATTGGCATTATACTTCTTTCCGCCATGTAGTATTCTTGATAATCATTCCATGCCCAACCACTTCCAAAACGTTGTGCATAAAAACCTCCTAAATTAATATCTATTGTTCCTTTATTATTTTTCAGAAAATCATATACTTTTTGATTTTTAAAATCAGGATGCAAAAAAGTTGGATCACTTGTTGGTTTTATTACAATGATGTCATTTAAACTATCATTATACCTCAACCCCACCAAACTATCTCCCAAATATTTCATCGCTGCATAGCAGGTGGGCAGCTTGGTATTGCTGGCGGGTACAAAATATTTATCGCCCTGGTAATTATAGAGGTATTTATTAGCAGCCAGGTCATAAATGCTGATACCTATATGGGCTGTGGTCAATGCTTTATTGGTTAATATATCTTCATTGGCTGAACGACTTATTTGTTTTTGAACAGAGCAGGAAGCAAGACAAATGAGAAATAAGGAAAGTAAAATGAGGAATGAGGAAACTCGTCTATAAAGGGGCATTCTTTCTGATTTTTTATTTCTCTTTTCTTATTCCTTATTTTCTAACCTCTTTCCTGGGCTCGCAACCATCTTTCGGGTATCTCATTACTGCTGGCCAGCAAGTAATCTTTATAACTACAGGCGATAAATTTTTTATCCGGCAATTGCATCCACCACCTTCCTGTCTTTTTGCTTTGCAGAAAAGTGGTTTCCACTTCAGCAAAAGCAGTATGGTATTCGTTGAAGGAATCTTTTTCGTTAATGGAAGCTTCTCTCCTGCCGCGGCTGCGGCCATCCAGTACATACCAGAGCATATGACTGATCTGTTTGGCTGTCAGCTCATCTTTATCATGCTGCGCATCGTATCCATAAATGCCAATGCTGTTGATGTTAGGGCTCATACCTGCATAACGCATCAGCACACAGGCCTCCTCGCCATTGAAACCATTGGGTGATGCAGTGCTGGCCGGTGCATAAGCATAGGCGATGGCTGTCATATCAAAGCTGAGCATATTGCTGTTGCGGATGACAGGCTCCATTTCATCAATATTCTCTTTTACGCTGCCGACACGATAACAATCGAAATGCAGTTTGTCCATTGTTTCGAGCATGCTCGGATGAACATAGTAGCTCTGAAAGCCGATGTGGTTGTAATGCCGGATATAATTCGGTTCGCCTGTCAGCATTTCCATCAGGAAGTTCTCATTCTTAAATGGTGAATCAAGATCCAGGTCGATTAGGGCATCTATACAACTTGCTTCGATCAGTTTTTTATTATCAGCGTAAGCGTTGTATTGCGATAAAGTAAGGTCATGTGAACCGCCGAGGATGATAACGGTCTTACCATCGTTGATCAACTCACACAGCACGGTCCTTAATGCTGCATACGAATCAGTGTAAAGTGAACCTGTTTTTATATTGCCGATATCAGCGATCTTAATATCATGATGCCAGTAATACAATGAATAAAAATGACGGCGGATGATATCCGGCGCTTCGCTTTGTCCGTGTATCAATCCGCTGCCATGTTGTTCACCACATCCCAGCAATATGATCTGTGCATCATCTATATCGGGGAATGTTTCGCTGTAAATAGAAATCGAATTGCCCAACTGGCCTTCCTTGTACCCTTCTGTATGGGAAATTTCATGAAGGTTGACAGGCACTAAAAAATCGGAAATATTCAGGTAGTCTGACATGAGACGAAGATAAGCCAGAACCACGATTTTGAGAATCGTAAGGATTATGGAGAGATATGTAAGCCCTGTTGTTGGTAACACTTCATTGGATGGGCTAATTCACGGTTCTTTATCTTTGCAACTATGGAACAATTGCTGAAGCAGATAGAAGATTACAAAAGAGAAGTTGCCGCTTTTTCCGCAAGCAATGAAAAGCAGGTGGAAGAATTCCGCATTAAATGGCTGGGTACAAAAGGTTTTGTGAAAGCCATCATGGGTGAAATGAAGAATGTGACCGCAGAAAAGAAAAAAGAAGCCGGGCTGTTGTTGAATGAATTCAAGCTTTTCGTTGAAAGTAAATATGAATCGTTGAAAGAATCTTCCTCTGACTCACGACTCACGATTCACGACTCACGACTTGATCTCTCGTTACCTGGTGATGAGTTACCCATTGGATCAAGGCATCCCGTTACTTTAATGAAGAATCGCATCGTTTCTATTTTTCAGCGGTTGGGTTTTGCTGTGGCCGAAGGCCCGGAGATAGAAGACGACTGGCATAATTTCGGCGCATTGAATTTACCCGAACATCATCCTGCCCGTGATATGCAGGATACATTTTACATTCAGCAAAATCCTGACTGGGTATTGCGTACGCATACCAGCAATGTGCAGATACGGGAAATGGAAAAGAGGAAACTTCCTATCCGCATGGTAATGCCCGGGCGGGTGTATCGCAACGAGACGGTAAGTGCAAGAAGCCATTGCTTCTTTCACCAGGTGGAGGGATTGTACATTGATGAGAATGTTTCTTTCGCTGACCTGAAGCAGACGCTTTATTTTTTTGTAAAGGAGATGTACGGGAAAGATGTAAAGGTCCGCTTCCGCCCTTCTTATTTTCCCTTTACCGAACCCAGCGCCGAAATGGATGTAAGCTGTTTTATCTGTGGCGGCAGTGGTTGTAATATTTGCAAAAAAACAGGTTGGGTGGAAATACTTGGATGCGGCATGGTGCATCCTCATGTATTGTCCAACTGCAATATAGACCCCGAGCGGTACACCGGTTTTGCCTTTGGTATGGGCATAGAGCGTCCGGCAATGCTGAAATACGGCATCAATGATATTCGCCTGTTCGGCGAAAATGATGTGCGGTTCTTAAAGCAGTTTACTTCTGCTATATAAAAAAGGCTGCCTCATAGAGACAGCCTTTGAATTTATTGTAATTCCCTTATTTCGATTTTGGGTTGTACAGAGCCAGCACCAGTGATGCGGCGATGGTTACCCATAGGCCGATGCCCCATCCTTTACCGAGCATCTTAAAAATATCCCCTATTGCTTTGTCATCTATCAAGGGTTTGATAACATGGACATATAGGATAGTAAGTAACGGCAGCCAGCAAAGTACCTTTCGGCCAAGCAGATAATTTCCTTTATTTAAAGCTCCTAATAATAGTAATACCCCAGATAAAGGGATAATCAGTGTAAGATAACTTTTCCAATTACCCCCCTGATCTTTTACGCCATCAAAAGCGCTTTTGCCACCGCCCCAATCTAAAAAGAAGGCGCCGACTAATACGACCGACAGAATCACAGTTAACATTTTCTTGTTCATAATAGTTGTTTTGGTGATGAAGAATTTGGTTTATTAAAATATCAGGTTTTGGAAGACCGCATCCGCATATAACTAAAGATGGCGGCTGCAATGAAAGCCACTATAGCAATATAAAACCAGGGCGTAAGCGATAAGGTTGGCTGGTTCGTATCCATTCAGAAAATTTTGCCTTAAGGTAAGAGAAATTTGTTATAATAAACAAATAACTGGCTATGATTCTCATCCAGGTGTCAGGAACTGTGGACAACCTTTATCTTTAGGGCGCAATTTATTCAGAATGAGTATCAACAGCGTTTGTGTTTGCGGGGCGGGCACCATGGGCAGCGGTATTGTACAAGCAGCGGCACAATCTGGCTTTCATATCATTTTATTTGAGCCCAATGCTGCCATACTGCAAAAAACAGAAGCCGGCATCGAAAAAAATTTGCAGGCTCTTGAAAAAAAAGGAAAATTACCTGCCGGCGAATCACAAAAGATATTTCAACGTATCCGGTTCACAAATGATGTACAAACCTGCCTGGCTGATGTATTTATTGAGGCAGTGATAGAAAGAATTGATATTAAGATCGGGTTATTTAACCAACTGGCAGAGCTTAACCATGGTGAATGTGTATTTGCCAGTAATACATCTTCATTGTCTGTCACAAAAATGGCAGAACAGATACTACATCCTCAGCGGGTGATCGGTATGCATTTCTTTAACCCTGCCACTATTATGAAACTGGTGGAGGTGGTCAACACGAAATATACAAATGAACAAACAACCAGGATTATTGTTGAGCTTGCAAAAGCAATGGGTAAAGTACCCGTTATTTGTAAAGATTCCCCTGGTTTTATTGTAAACCGTGTGGCAAGACCTTATTACATCGAATCACTAAGATTAGCCGAAGAAATTACTTCTTCATATGAAAGGACGGATGCGATATTGGAGGCTACCGGATTTAAAATGGGCCCATTCAAACTTATGGACCTGATCGGGAATGATGTGAACTATGCTGTCAGTTGCTCTGTTTATGAACAAATGGACAAGCCTGACAGGCTAAAACCGTCTTTTATTCAAAAAGAAAAAGTTGATACAGGTAAGCTCGGAAAAAAATCAGGTGAAGGATATTATAAATACTAAATAAGCTTCAATGGTTCTTGTTACAGGCGGTACCGGTTTTCTTGGCTCATATCTCATTAAACATTTAATTGATAAAAGATATCCGGTTCGGGCTATCCGCCGCAGCAACAAACTTCCTTTCTGGATCGATGAACAGGTTTTCGAAAAAGTGGAATGGCTGGATGGCGATGTGCTTGATGTAGTGGCATTGGAAGAGGCGATGGAAGGCGTTGATGCTGTCATCCATTCTGCTGCTGTGGTTTCCTTTGTAAAAAAGAACCGGAAGGAAATGTACAAAGTGAATGTGGAAGGCACCGCCAACGTAGTAAACATGATGCTGGAAAAAAATGTAAAGCGATTGATCCATATAAGCTCCGTAGCGGCGCTTGGAAGAACGGCATCGGGTGGACATGTGAATGAAGAAAAAAAATGGGAAGACACTAAGGTCAATACTCATTATTCTATCAGTAAGCATAAGGCTGAACTGGAAGTTTGGAGAGGGATGGGTGAAGGTCTTGAAGCTGTGATACTGAATCCCAGCACTATTCTGGGTTATGGAGACTGGAATAGCGGCAGTTGTGCAATTTTCAAAAACGTTCACAAAGAATTCAAATGGTATAGCCCGGGCATCAATGGTTTTGTAGATGTGGAAGATGTAGCCCGGGTTGCGGTGCTTATGCTGGAAAACAGATTGTCTGCAGAACGATATATAATAAATGGTGACAGTTGGCCTTTTAAAAAGATCCAGGATGTAATGTCTGCTGCTTTTGGGAAAAAACATCCAACCCGAAAGGCCAATGCATTTTTGTTGGGCCTTGCCTGGCGATTGGAAAAATTGAAATCAGTTTTCACCGGCCACAAGCCCTTGCTGACCAAAGAAAGCGCCAAAGTGGCTATGAGCCAGACCTGGTTTGAAAATGAAAAATTGCTTGCTGCTTTACCCGGTTTTTCCTTTACCCCGCTTGAAGAAACGATTAAAAAGGCATGTGAAAGATACAGCCTCCCCAACCCCTCCGCTGGAGGGGCTTCCGGGGTTTTCTGAAAAAACAGAAGACATTATACTATCGGAGTATCCGAAAGTCTCCTCCTGCGGAGGAGATCTAGAGCAGGCCGCGGTGCAACCATAACAAGGCAGGCATTATCTTTATCCGGTAATAATTTTCTATGCAAAGACTCCGAATTTTTATCATTCTGCTTTTTTCAGGAATTTCGTTCAAAAGCTATTCACAGTTTACAGTAACGGGGATAGTGCTTGATTCTGCCAGCCGGGAACCCTTAACAGCCGCTTCTATTTTTTGCCAAAACACAACAATGGGAACCTATACAAACAAACAAGGTGAGTTTTCAATGGCATTAAAATCCGGAGGATATGACCTTATTATCAGTTATACTGGGTATCAAACCCAAACAATCAAAGTAAGTGATAATACTAAGCTGGAAGTGCTGATGAGGAAGGAAGATAAAAGTCTAAGTGAAGTGGTTATTAAAACCAGTAATGAGGTACCCAATGGCTGGGATAAGTACGGAGATTTTTTTGTGAAAAATTTTATCGGTTCAACCCCCAATGCTGCTAAAACAATAGTCCAGAACCCTGAAGTGCTGAAATTCTTTTACTATAAAAGAAGCAATAAGCTGAAGGTGTTAGCCACAGATGCTGTTATGATTGCCAATAATGCCCTGGGTTATAATATCCGTTACCAGCTTGATTCATTTGTTTATTATTATAATACGGATGTCAGCTCATACAGAGGATACTGTTTTTTTACAGAAATGGAAGGCGGCGACAGTCTGAAACTGGTGTGGCAAAAAAGCCGCTCTTTGACCTATTACGGTTCCAGGCTTCATTTCATGCGCAGTTATTATGACAGCACCCTTATTGAAGACGGCTGGATAATTGATATGCTGGATGAGAACAGTAAAGGAAAATTCAATAAGGTAACCGATGTATATGACAGCAGCTATTATAATTTAATCACATACACCAGGGACAGTATTGCATATACAAGAGATAGTACCGGCGAAATAATGGATAGTACTATTCATCAGGTGATGACCGGAAAAGTAGACGTAGAAATATATTATCCCCGTAAAATAAGCATCACTTATATCACAAAAAGGCCTGAGCCGGAATACCTGAAAAAAATGAATTTGCCTAAAAATGCCCCTTTCCAGATCTCGTACATTGATATGAAGGACTGGATTGACATTTCTGAGAATGGTTATTATTATGATCAAAAAAACTGGATAAACCAGGGCTATTGGAGCTGGAAGAACCTGGCAGATCAATTACCATACGATTATAATCCTCCGGACTAAATCATCCTTTTTTCCCCATTACTTTCTCCCAAAGAAGAGGTATTCTTTTTATCCATACAAACTCCTTCATCTTATCCCTTGCATCTTCTACCGGAGATCCAAAATATACTTTGCCCCCGGCAATTGAATCTTTTACGCCGCTTTGCGCATATACTACCGCATCTCTGCCAACGGTCAGGGTCTTACTTACTCCCACCTGCCCCCATAGAATAACATTATCTTCAATAATAGTGGCTCCTGCAATACCTACTTGCCCTGCAAAAAGGCAATTTTTACCGACTATCGTATCATGACCAATATGCACCAGGTTGTCTATCTTAGTGCCTGCTCCTATTATTGTGTCACTGCTCACACCTCTGTCAACAGTACAGTTTGCCCCAATTTCTACTGAGTTTTCTATCACCACCCTTCCACAACTGTTCATTTTTTTATATTGTATTTCTCTGCTTGTTTTCCTGTTGTAATAAAAAGCATCACTGCCAATGACAGTGCCAGCCTGTATAATTACATTATTCCCTATCAGGCAATGATCCAGAATAGTTACATGAGGATGAATGATACAATTCTTTCCGATCTGAACGTTGTTACCAATATAAGTTCCCGGCATTACTACAGTTCCTTCGCCGATTGCCGATGTTTCACTGATCATTTTCATCGAAGGATTGAAAGCACGGTAATGATTGACAATTGTGAGGTAGGCTTCAAAGGGTTCATCGACGATAAGCAATGCCTTTCCTTCCGGGCAATCTGTCTCTTTGTTAATAATAATAAAAGTGGCAGGCGAATGAATACAGGTATCATAATATTTTGGATGATCGACAAAGGCGAGATCACCCTGTTCCACTTTGTGCAGCTCATTAATTCCTGTCACTTTACCATTTACATCTCCTGTCAGTTTTGCACCGATCAGTTGTGCGATAGTAGTTACAGGAACTGGTTTGTCAAATCGCATACGTTGAGTTTTGACAAAGGTAATAACCCGGGAGTTGGGCATACATAAGTACCAAAACCAACTCATATCATTCACTCTTTCAAGTATTAAATCAATTCATGCACATTGCCTTTAATAAATATTGAAAGAGAATTATTCAAAGGCGATTGTTTTGATGCAACTGTCATTGGTAATTATGATTGACGGATTATTAAAAATGTTTTATTGTTTCAATGAAAACAAACTTTTAATAACTTACAAGTGTTCGGTTTTCCACAAGAGTATTTAAAATGTTAATAAAATAATTTGGAATTTTTTTTTGGTTGATGAAAATTATTTATAATATTGTATCAGGAAATTTATTTCCTGTACTTACTAACCCATCCATATAAATGATCCCTCCGGTAACTCGGGGGGATTTTTTATTGCTTTTTTTGCAAAGAAAAAGGTGATGCTTTGAAATTTTAGCCCGGTGGATCAAAAACAAATCGGCGCAACATGTACGTGAATTAAAATATCTTTACAACAGTCTAAAAAATATTTCATGCTGAAATCAATGACCGGTTTTGGAAGGGAAGAAAAAAATGTTGCAGATAAAACTTTCCTGGTTGATATCAAATCATTAAACGGCAAGCAATTTGAACTGCAATTAAAATTGCCCGCAGTTTTAAAACCTTTTGAGTTTGATATCCGCGGCATATTGTCTGATAAATTAGGGCGGGGCAGCGTGGATTGTATTATCAGCTTAAAAGAAACAGGGAATGCCCGGCCGGTAACTATTAATACGGATCTGGCTAAAGCCTATTATCAATCGCTGACCGAGTTGTCTGCAGCCCTTAACCTTGACCCCTCTCATATTCTCAGTACATTGGTGAAACTGCCTGAGGTAATTACCCCCAGCAGCGAAACCCTCACAAACCAGGAATGGATTGATTTTCAACAGATTTTGCAATCAGCCATCAACCGCATCAACCATCACCGGTTGGATGAAGGCCGCTCCCTTGAAACAGAACTGCTCACCCGAATCAATAATATCCTGACACTTCAGGATGAGGTGATAAAACAGGAGCCCCTTCGCCAGCAAAAGATACGGGAAGGTATCACCCGGCTGCTGGAAGAGCATATAGGGAAAGAAAACTATGATGGCAACCGGCTGGAGCAGGAACTCATTTATTACATAGAAAAAATTGACATCACCGAAGAACAGGTGAGGTTAAAAAGTCACTGCGACTATTTCAAAACCTTGCTGGCGGAAGCAGAGGAATCAAAAGGGAAAAAACTATCATTTGTGCTACAGGAGATTGGCCGTGAGATAAATACTACCGGTTCAAAAGCATACGATGCCTCCATTCAGAAATGTGTGGTGCTGATGAAAGATGAACTGGAAAAAGCAAAGGAGCAGGTGCTAAATGTATTGTAAGGCACAACCAACAAGATCCAAGATACAAGCAATTTATCTCAGGTTATATCTTTGTAAAATGATCAGGTTAATAAAAATCTTTACATTTCTTGTGCCTTGTATCCTGTGCCTTGCGTCCTGCACTACAATTGACCTGTATGAAAAATCAGTTGCAATACCCGGTCATTCCTGGAAAAGCAGTTTTAAACCCTCTTTTACTTTCATTATAAAAGATACCAGTTCTCCCTATAAACTTTTCATTGTTTTGCGCCATACAGACAGATACAACTTCAATAATATTTATATCAATCTCCATCAGCGGCCGGGGATGGACACTATGCTTGCCGAAAAATATGACCTGACCCTCGCCACCAATGAAAAGGGGTGGTTGGGTAGCGGCATGGATGATATTTATGAGCATCGTATTCCCCTTACCCCCGGCAATCAGCCTGTATATTTCAAAAAACCGGGTAATTACACTTTTACCCTTGAGCAGATCATGAGAGAAGACCCTTTGAACAATGTGCTTGCTGTAGGTCTGAGAATAGAAAAGAAACCATAAATATCATTTTCAACATGCCTGATGCCGGCAAAAAAAAAGAGCTTATCGTACAACCATTATTTACTGGCTGCTTCTTTTGTATATAGTTGCTGCCCTGATCTGGTGGTTTTTCCGTCAATTGTTGCCCAGGTGCCGTGAATGGTAAAATGACCCGGCCGGATGGCCTCCAGTGTAAAAAAGTAATTTTTAATCTGCTTCATTCCATTCATACCCGTTTCTTTGCCATTATAAATATCTGGGCCGCTGACAAAGCGAAACGATTTAAATGATGAAGAAACATCAAAACCACTGATCTTTTCGGCATTGCTGATGGTGTATTGCACCTGGAATGACTCTCCGACAACAATAGGTTGCTGAGATACTTTCGTTTTAAAGCTTATTTGTGCATGTAAAGACAACAAGCAACTTTGGAAGAATAATATAGTCGCTGTTTACTTCATTCGGAAAACAAAATAAACTACCCCCACTTGAAATTTCTCTGAAATTATACCAGCGGAAACCTTTTCTACAGATCGCCCAACTGTGGCCTGATAACAATATCTTCCACACAGGCAGCTACTGAAAGTTGTGAAGCTGCATAAACCATTTTGGCTATGTCATCTGCCTCCATGATACGCTTGGTAGAGTTATCAAAATCACCCCAGGAATCACTCATTACAGCGCCGGGATGAACGGACGTAACTTTTATTCCATAAGGTTTCATCTCTTCCCGCAGATTCTTACTGAAACCATAAAGGGCAAATTTACTGATACTGTAAGACCCTCCATTCTCATATGCATGCAATGAGGCAATAGAGCATATATTAAAAATGTGACCTGATTTTCTTTTCATCATTTCCGGCAAAACAGTTCTTGTAACATGATAAGCGCTGTAAAGATTAGTTGCTATCTGGCTTTCCAATATCCCTTCGGGCTCATTATGAACACTGCCCGGTTCAAATGAACCAGCATTGTTCACCAGTATATCGGGAAGAGCCTGTTGCAGGCACCAGTTGCCAAGGGCTACCGTATTTTCTTTTTTTGAAAGGTCAAAGGCTTTTGCTTTAATACTGATGCCCGGGTATTGTATGATCATCTTCTCCATAGCAGTGTACAGCGCCACCTCATTGCGGCCGGACAGAAGAAGATCATGACCATTGGCAGCAAAGATCTCTGCAATGGCTTTGCCAATCCCCCTTGACGCTCCAGTGATAAGAACATTCATACCGGCGGTTTTAAATTGTCTGTTATCTTCGCTGCTACGCAAATCTAAAATCGTAAATCTGAATTCTGAAATCAAATACCGGCATCTTTTCTTTGATCTTGATCATACCCTGTGGGATTTTGAAGCCAATAGCCGGCAAACGCTGGAAGAATTATACCAAATCATGAATCTTGAAGAAAAAGGAGTGAACGATTTCGACCTCTTTCACAAAAACTACCTGGCACATAATGAAAAACTCTGGGATCGCTACCGGAATGGTTTCATTATGGTGGATGAACTGCGTTGGAAAAGAATGTGGTTGACATTACTGGATTTTAAAATTGCAGATGAGCCGCTGGCCCGGGAAATGGGTGTTGTTTTTCTTGATAAACTGCCAACCAGGAAAATATTAGTTCCTTACACTATTGAAATTCTTGAATACTTATCAGGCAAAAACTATCAGCTTCATCTGATCACCAATGGCTTTGAGAAGACGCAGCATAGTAAATTAAAAAACTCGGGACTTGACAGATATTTTAATGCAGTAATAACCTCAGAGGCAAGCAATAGCCTGAAACCTCATAAAGAAATATTTGAATTTGCTTTTCAAAATACCGGCGCTTTGCCAAATGAAAGCATTATGATCGGCGACAGCATTGAAGTGGATATACAAGGCGCCGTAAATGCAGGAATTGATCAGGTGTTTGTAAACCACCTGAATATTGAGCCGCTGATTAAACCAACTTATACTGTGAGTTCGCTGAAAGAATTAGAACAAATCTTTTAGTTGCTTACCATTTTGCGATCACCGTCACGCCACCTTTGGGTTTGTCTCCGATCTTTACCCCCACTTTAGCATCAAGGGGCAACAGCAAATCAACTCTTGAACCAAATTTGATAAACCCCATCTCATCTCCCTGCTTTATCTGCTGTCCGGGTTTCAGGTAATTGATTATTCGTTTTGCCAATGCTCCGGCAATTTGTTTTACAAGTATTTCTTTATTGCCTTTCCGGTAAACTACAGAATGTCTTTCATTTTCCGTTGATGATTTTGGATGCCATGCCACCCTATATTTTCCTTTATGGTAATGGCTGTACAGAATTTCACCACTTACAGGATTGCGGTTCACATGAACATTCAACGGGCTCATAAAAATGGAAACCTGTATTCTCCTGTCAGTAAAATATTCATCGGCCTGCACTTCTTCTATAGCCACAACCTTGCCATCCGCCGGCGCCACGATAGCATTATCATCAATTGTCAGTTTCCTTTTGGGTATTCTGAAAAATGAAATAATAAAAAGCAGCAAAACAAAAGTAATTGCAAAAATACCCCAGCCTAAAGCTGGCGTTGCATAACTAAAAAAATAGAAATAGGTGATATTGATAACGCCAAACAGAATGGCGCAGATTGCAATGCTCTTATAGCCTTCTTTGTGAATAGTCATGGGGAATGTTGTGTGTCAAAAATAGGTAAACCATACTTACCTCTTTCGCTGATGCCTGAATTGATAAAAATGCCACATAAACCTTACCCCTGCATTGAAATGGAACCGGGTGATATTGCCCGCATAAGAATATGAGGCAGTGAAGTGTAAGCCATCGGTATTTGTTTGCTTTGTGCTTCTCAACGGGTTCTTAACATCAGTGATTGTGGTCTGTATAAACCGGATGCCAATACCTATAAAAGCATCTGCAGCAAATCTTCCCTCAGTAATAATTGACCCAAACTGAACTGATGCTATTTTTATTGGGCTATTGATGGCTGCTTTAGTATAATAATATACACTATCAGTATGAGGGTTATCATAATAAAATCCTTCCGTATTGATGAATTTTCTTGAGGCCAACGAAAGTTGAAAGCTTATATAATCATGGCTCCATCTCCCTATTTTGCTGAAAAAATTATATCGCAGCTCTGATTTAACCTTTAAATAATGCTTGTCCAAAGTAGATGAATCTTTGCTGTTTGTTTTATTGGCACGGATAACGATTTCTGATAGCAGGCACCATCTTTCATTGAAACGGTATTCCACCCCCGGTTGAATGCCAAGCCCCGGCTGACCAATGGGAATAGTGGTGCCGGTAAAAGTGGTTGCCCAGCCCTTTTGTGTGCTGTCCGTCTGTGCATATGAAGCAATTGACATGAATAATAGAAAAATGAAAATAAACTTCTGCATATAATGTATCCTGTCTTCAAAAATAACTTCTTATTTCAGTAATAACATAACGTAAATCCAGACAAATGGCGTTGCCAGCAGCAAAGAATCAAACCTGTCCAAAAAACCACCATGTCCGGGCATGATGGCACCACTGTCTTTTACACCGGCCATTCGTTTCAGTTTTGATTCAAACAGGTCGCCGAAAGTGCCGGTGATTGCAATTATAGCTGCGGTAATGATAAATTGTTTGATGCTAAAGTCCGCTATATATGCAACAATTACTGCTACTAATAAAGTCAACAGGATTCCCCCGATGGTTCCTTCCCAGGTTTTCTTAGGTGATATTTTTGACAATGATGTTTTGCCCATCAGTGATCCCATAATGTAGGCCATTGTATCATTGACCCAGATTGAAAAAATGACGAGGATTGGTATTGACCAACAGATACTATTTGCTGTAAAATCGGGAAAGCATAGCGCATCAGAAAAATCTTTTTTTGAGTAGTAGTTAATGTTCAGTCGAAATAAATCCATCATCAGTCCCCAGCACAGGGAAATGTAAATAATACCAAGTACTGCTGCACCAAAACTTTTTATCACTACTCTGTTTTTTTGAAAAATTCCTGTAAGCAGTAATGCAAAACCGGCAGCAAACACCGGCAAAGAGATATTTTCTTTCAACCCATAACCATTCACCTGGTAAGAAGGTCCGCAAAACCAAAGCATCAGGCCATAGCCCATCACCATCAGTCCCATTTTAAGATAAGGATGAAAATTAATGTTATTGATTTTCTCAATCAGCTTCAGATATTCGCACCAGCAGCCAAAATGAATGATGGAAAAAAGAATCAGAAAGCTCCACTGGTTCCACAGCAAACCTATCAGCATTACTGCCACAAATACTGCGGCAGTCAGTGTTCTTGTTCTGAATGTTTCCCAGTTAAAAGCCATTTATGAATGGGCATTTAATAGAAAGGGGTGTTTCGCAATTCTTCATTCTTTTCAAATTCAAAATTCGCCGCTTTTGGTTCTTTTGGTTTTGCAGCTATTTTTCTGAATATAATGATCAGGGCTATCACTATCGGCAATGCAGGTAGCCCCATCCAGGTAGAGCTTTTGTCAGCAATAGCATCTTCTATTGATTTGCCTTGTTCTTTCATGATATATATTGCCGATACGGCGAGTGCATTGTTGAAAAAATGGGCAATGACAGTCAGCCATAATTTTCCCGAATATTCATAAAGCACTCCCAATACTACTCCCAAGAAAAGTCTTGATAAAAAGCCGTAGAAAGAAAAATGTAAAGCACTGAAAAGAATGCTGACAACAATAATTGAAAGCCATGGCTTTTTTGTCCAACGGGTCATAAAATTCTGCAAACCACCCCTGAACAATGCCTCCTCGCACAATGCGGGTATAAATGCCATCACAACAAGCCCAACGAGATAATCAGTAACAGAATTAAGACTTAATATAGCCTGCACTTGTGTATTATAATCACTTTCCATTTTATCAAACTGCTGCCTCCATGATGCTGATACAGGCAAGTGATCATTTACATAAGAAAAAAAGCCAGAGGCAAACAAGCCGGCAAACATAATGCCGCATACTAACCCGATCTGCATCCAGTTTATTTTGGCAGGAAAACCAAGAAGTTTTATTGGTTTCCGGTTTAGCATCTTTGCTGTAATAATCGCCGGTATCAGAAATCCTACAATCGCCTGGATACACTGAATAACTTTAACGGCATCACTGTTGGCCGGATCATTTATTGCTTCTTCCATTTTTAATGCGCTAATGCCCGTCATAACCTGCCATACGGGAATACTTATCAAAGAAGCAATGAAAACCCCGGCAATTGCAAAAGCAATGAGTATAAAAAACCCAGCCGCATAGGAAATACCTTTCGAATCCTGATCGTACATAGACTTCAACGATTAAATTGTAAATTTGTCTTCGCACTCCGAAGCCTGGGCCCAGGAGTGTTTTTGTTAAATGGTAAAGATAGGTAACATAGAACTTCCTGATTTTCCGCTGTTGCTGGCGCCAATGGAGGATGTCAGTGATCCGCCTTTCCGTGCTGTATGCAAGGATAATGGCGCTGATTTGATGTACACAGAATTCATTTCAAGTGAGGGTTTGATACGGGATGCTATCAAGAGCCGGAAAAAACTGGACATTTTTGAATATGAACGTCCGGTTGGTATACAAATTTTTGGTGGTGATGAAGAAAGCTTGTCGCTGGCAACAAAGATCGTAGAGGTAACTAATCCTGATCTGCTGGATATCAATTTTGGATGCCCTGTAAAAAAAGTGGCACTGAAAGGCGCAGGTGCCGGTGTTTTAAAAGATATTGACCTGATGGTAAGATTGACTTCTGCCGTAGTTAAATCTACTTCACTTCCGGTTACAGTAAAAACAAGATTGGGCTGGGATGATAACACGAAGAATATTGAAGAAGTAGCAGAACGTTTACAGGATGTGGGGATAAAAGCATTGGCCATACATGGAAGAACAAGAACACAGATGTATAAAGGCGAAGCCGATTGGTCACTAATCGGGAAAGTGAAAAATAATCCGAGGATTCATATTCCAACCTTTGGTAATGGCGATATTTATTCACCCGAAAAAGCGCTGGAATACAAGAATCGTTTTGGAGTAGATGGCATTATGATCGGTCGGGCAGCAATCGGCTATCCCTGGATATTTAATGAGATAAAACATTTTATTAAAACAGGTGAGCATCTTCCTTCCCCAACTGTAGAAGACAGAGTAGCTGTTTGCCGTAAACACCTGCATAGATCGGTTGAATGGAAAAACGCTGTGGTTGGCATCAATGAAATGCGCCGGCATTATGCCAATTATCTGAAAGGGTTGCCAAACATTAAAGAATACAGGAATAAATTAGTAACGCTGAAAAGCTTAGAAGAGATTGATGAAGTACTTAACGAAATTGTATTAGTGTATAGTGGCTATGAATTTGAGAAAACTGCAATTGAGTTGATCAACTATCATGAGAAATGTGCTGTGTAAAAACCCCTGTCCCCTAAAGGGGGAACTTAGGCCCAATAATCTTTCATTAAATCGTTGGACCGTTTAGGTTGGCGAACTTCTCCCCTGGGTAAAAATTCCTTTAGTACCGGCTTAATGTCGAGTATGGGTGTGCGATCAATGGCATCAAGATATCTTACCCATATTTTATTGCCTTCTCTTTTTACTAACTCAGCAATGGTGAGACCAATACTCTTAGGCCTGTCCTTTTTTATTTGTGCAAATATTCCCACGTCAGGCCAGTTCATATTTCCTCTTGGGTGATATTTATAAACTGCTTTTGATTTATCTGCTTTATTAAAATAAAAAATGATCTCAAGGTGTGAAAACTCATCAATGCCGTTAAAAGCATCAGCAGGTACATGCGGCGCCAGTGCGATCTCGCTGATGATACTGCCCCAGTAATCATCACTTTGGTCAGTCCTTGTGTTTTTCACAAAGGCAAGTGGCTGTAAAACGATGTTCATACGATTATTTTTTTAAAGCTGATAATACATCGTCGCTTAATGGTGAAATGCTTGGCCCGAAATAGTCCGTCAATATCCCATTTTCATTAACCAGGTATTTTGCAAAATTCCAGGAAGGCGGTTTTGTATTCCACCCATTTTGATCCGAATGAGTCAGCCATTTAAATACCGGGTTTTGTTCAGTACTTTTTATCACACTGCTTTTTTTCATCAAAGGAAAGCTGACGCCAAAGTTTAGTTTGCAGAATTGTGCGATTTCCTCATCCGTTCCTTTTTCCTGCTGTTTAAAATCATTAGCGGGAAAACCGATTATTGTCAAGTGATCTTTATTTTCTTCATATAGTTTTTGCAGCGATTCGTATTGATCGGTGTAACCACAATTGCTGGCTGTATTCACCAGCATCACTTTTTTCCCTTTCAAAGTTGAAAAATCAAAAGCTGATCCGTTATTCGAGGTCTCTTTTAGGCTATAAAAAGATACAGGGGGTTGTTTTTCTTTATTGTGCAGCTGGGTGACGTTTTTGCCCCGCATTTTCGTCCACCACATCAAAGCCGGATAAACTGCTTTCAAAATTTTTTGCCTCAGTGTCATATTTTTTGAATTTCGGTTAGCATACATTACGTAGCCGACAAAGGTCAGCAACAAAATAAAAATTACAAGTATGGTTCGCTTCAGCCATCTCACCTTATTATCCATTTAAAAAGTTTCAGTTTACCCTTGAATGGTGGATACTTGATATTCGGATCAAACCAGGTAGGGGTTTTCATGACCGATTTTTTATGGCTGAAAGTGTTAAAAGAATACTTGCCATGATAACAACCTGTACCACTGAATCCACGGCCACCAAAAGGTAAATGATGGTTGGTGAGATGCCATGCCGAATTGTTCACACAACAGCCTCCGGCAGGAACAGCTTCCAACCATTCCTTTTCCTTTTTGACACTGGTAGTATAAACATAAAAAGCCAATGGATTGGGATGACGCTCAATGATCCTTTTTGCTTCTTCTGCAGTATTGAAAGATACTATTGGTAATACCGGCCCGAATATTTCATCATTCATCACCGGCGCATCAAGAGATACATCAACCAGGATCGTTGGTTCAATAAATAATTTTTCTTTTTCTACCCTGCCTCCATACAATTTTGTTCCTGAAGAAAAAAGATATGACGCTATTCTGTTGAATTGTCTCTCATTGATTATTTTACAGTAGTTATAACTTTCCTCCGGTTTGTCAGTAAAAAACTTTTGTATTGTTTCCTTAATCGCTTCTATGAACCCGTCCTTTACCGACTCATGCACCAGCACATAATCCGGGGCCACACACATTTGCCCTGCATTGGAAAATTTTGTTATGGCAATGCGACGTGCTGCCACTTTAATATTTGCATCACTTTCCACAATGCAGGGGCTTTTGCCTCCCAGTTCCAGTGTTACCGGCACTAATTTTTCAGCTGCCATTTTGTAAATTATTTTTCCCACCGCTGTACTTCCTGTATAGAAAACATGATCGAAAGTGAAGTTATTCATCATATCCGGAATTACCGTAGCACCGTCGCCCTGCACATATAAAATATATTCAGAGGGGAAAGTTTTCTCAATTATTTTTTTTATTACCGTGTTTGTGGCTGTAGCAAATTCACTGGGTTTAATCACTACACAATTGCCGGCGGCAATAGCTCCAACAACGGGAGTAAGAAGCAACATAAAAGGATAATTCCATGGCCCGACCACCAGTACCACTCCCAATGGTTCTTGCATCACCCTGCTGGAGGAAGGAAAGTTTACAAGATTGGTTCCTTTCCTCTCTGGCCGCATCCATACTTTAAGATTTTTAAGCGCCGCATTTATTTCAGCAATAACAAAACCAAGTTCTGTCACCCAGTTTTCTTCGGGGCTTTTTTTTAAATCACAGTACAGGGCATCATACAAATCCTGCTCATATTTTAGAATGGAGGCTTTCAGCCTTTTAAGTTGCTCCCTGCGAAAATCATAAGATTTTGTGGCGCCGCTGTTGAAATGTTGCCGCAGCTTTTCCAGCCCAGAAATGTTCGCCATTAAGTTTAATTTTATACCAAGTTAATTAAACCACCCCGAATGACCGATGAATACTATATGATGCAGGCCATTAAGGAGGCTAAAAAGGCTTTTGAAGAAGGCGAGATCCCGGTTGGGGCTGTTGTTGTAATTAATGAAAAGATCATTGCAAGGGGGCATAACATGGTGGAGAAACTGAATGACCCCACCGCCCATGCAGAAATGATTGCCCTTACAGCCGCTTTTAACTCTGTTGGCAGTAAATATTTACCTGAAGCAATATTGTATGCGACCGTCGAACCCTGTTTTATGTGTGCAGGAGCTGTTTACTGGAGTAAAGTTGGTAAAGTTGTATACGGAGCCGATGATGAAAAAAACGGGTATAAAAAAACAGCTGGGGCTAACTGGCCTTTTCATCCCAAAACAGAATTGATACGAGGGGTACTAAAAGATGAATGCGCCAAACTGATGAAAGACTTTTTTAAATCGAAAAGATAAGTATGGGCAGAACAATAAAAACAGAAAAAATAATCCCTACTCACCCCCGCACCGGCAGTCGGTTAAAAATTGACAGCGCTATTTATAAGCCCATAAAAGCAGCCATCCTTCAAAGCCTGAAAGTAAGGAAAGGAAAAATATTCACCGATCTTGCAGATGATGTTGTAAAAATCATCCGAAAGAAAATGCCGGATTTTAAGGGTTCAATTCTATGGTACAACATTTCGATCCGGCTTGATCTCGAATCAAGAGGTATCGTTGAAACCTTTGTCGAGAAAGGCAAAAAACTCAACAGGCTTGCAAAATGATTTTCGAAATAAGTAACTATTCATTGCCTTTAGTAACATATTAAACTGCGTCTCCTTACTTTTGTTATCCTGATGAATTACATTAATCAAAAACAAAATAATTATGGCTTTTACCTTACTTGCGCTTCCTTATGCACATGATGCATTGGAACCGCATATTGATACACTGACCATGCAAATTCATCATGGCAAACATCACCAGGCCTACGTTGACAACCTGAATAAAGCCATTGCAGGCACAGAACATGAGAACAAGTCACTGGAACAATTAGTGGCACATGTCGGTGCTATCAGCGCCCCTGTCCGTAATAATGGCGGTGGCCATTGGAATCATACCTTTTTCTGGGAAAGTCTTTCGCCCAAGGGCGGTGGAGCTCCCTCAGGCAAACTGGCTGATGCCATCAATCATGCCTTTGGTTCATTTGATGAATTCAAAACAAAGTTTGCTGCAGCAGGTGTTGGCCGTTTTGGTAGTGGCTGGGCCTGGCTGATCATTAAAGAAGATGGAAAACTGGAAATCAGTTCAACGCCTAACCAGGATAATCCATTAATGGATGTAGCAGAAGTAAAAGGTGTGCCTTTATTAGGAATAGATGTGTGGGAACATGCTTATTACCTGAAATATCAAAATAAAAGGGCTGATTATTTAGCAGCTATCTGGAATGTGGTGGATTGGAAAAGGGTGGCAGGGAGATATTGATCTATAATACAGTGGTCAATAACAAATCCCCGGGTTGAACCGGGGATTTGTTATTATGTTTATTTACATTTTGCCATTTCTTCCATCATTATCTTTATGGCTTTCTCTTTCATCTTTTCATCGTCTTCCATTTTATCATATTTCTTCTCCATTTTTTCATCTAAAGCTTCAATTTCTTCGCGAAGGTCTTCCAACTGTTTTGCCGCTTTCTCATCAGTTTCAGCCTTTTCTTCTAATTTTTGTTCCTGACAACGGTATTTTGCTGATTTGCGTACATCGCCTTCAAAGCCGCCGTCGCAAGAAGTTAATGCGACAGCAAAACCGATAATAACAAGTTGAATCATTTTTTTTCTCATAATGGTTAATTTTTTAAAATTAAAAGTTGATTTTTATTTTATCCAAACAAAGAGGGCTACAAAATAAAATTATTTTAAATATTGGGAGTAACTATCTCAGGGCACCGGATCATACCCGCTTCCTCCCCAGGGATGGCATCGGCTGATCCTTTTTATTGCAAGCCATATACCTTTAAAGACACCATGTTTTTTCAATGCTTCGGCTGCATAATGTGAACAGGTGGGAGTAAAGCGACACTTGGGCCCCAGCCAGGGGGAAATTATCCATTGATAAATTTTTATCAGGGCAACGAAGGGAAGGTTTAATATGCGGAAAAATGTTTTCATTTTTTCTTTTCAATAATACCACAGAGTTTATCTAATATTTTGCCAACAGCATCCCAAACCGTGTTGAATACAGGCAATTCTTTCCCGGTATAAATGAAAAAAAGATTTATGCTTTCCCCGGTTTTTTTCAGCTTTTGTTGCAGAACAGGTTTTTGTTGCCGGTAAGCTTCTCTTGTAAGTCTTTTTACCCGATTCCTGTCAACTGCCTTTTTGAAATTTTTATTGCTTACCCCTGCGCCAAACTGAAGTAAAGTGTTTCCTTCATCAGAAAAAGAATAATGAACCCGGAATGGAGGAATATTAAATTTTTTTCCTGAATTAAAGATCTGCTCGATCTGCTTGAGGCTTTTTAGCCGCTCATCTTTACCAAGTGAGAATTGTTTTGACATCCTGTAAAAATAAAACAGTCCCCCGATAATACCGGGGAACTGTTTAATGATCTAACCCATCCTTGCCTTTGGCAGGCATTTCAAAAGGGACTGGAATTATTTAAGTTTCCTCTCATCCGATATCGTCAGTTTTTTACGACCCTTGGCACGTCGGCTTGCCAATACCTTACGGCCATTGGCAGTTTGCATACGTTTACGAAAACCATGTACCGTTTTGCGGCGCTTACGATGAGGTTGAAATGTGCGTTTCATTTTAATTTTCTTTTTTCACTTTGATGAAATAGGTCCGGGAGAAGCGGACCGGGTTTCAAGTTTCCGGCAAATCACCACATCTGCCGGTTTGTGAAAGGACGGCAAAGGTAAGGGAGCAGGCCAGAAGTACAAAGCAGTAATAATGAATATTTACAACTAAAAGCAGAGGCCTGAAAACCAGTTACTTTATAATCCCAGATCAAGATGCTTTGACCTGACCGGTTTTCCAAAAAAAACAGCCGCATGACTGTCAAAATCTTCAATAGAGTCAGTAGTATAAAATTCTCTCGATTTTTTTTTGCTGCACTGATTTTCTATTTCAGGGTGCCGGGTAAGATAATCCTCAAGGCTACGGGCCACAATTTCACCCTGTGAAAGCAATTTGACCCCAACCGGAAGATATTCCTCAATCTTTTCCCGCAAAAGGGGGTAATGTGTACAAGCCATCAGCAACACATCTAGTTTTTCTCCTTTGTCAAAGATGCTGTGCATGTTCTTTTTTACAAAATAATCCGCACCGTGGCTGTGATGCTCATTATTTTCAACAAGCGGAACCCACATAGGACAAGCTTCCTGGTAGACCTTCAAATCTGGAAAAAATTTAGCGATCTCCATCGGATATGATTGTGACGCTACGGTTCCGTTCGTTGCGAGTATGCCCACACATTTCGTTTCAGAATAATTCCCGATTATTTCAGCAGTCGGTCTTATTACCCCCAATACCCTTTTTGAAGGATCGATTTCTGGCAGATTATTCTGCTGAATTGTTCTCAGTGCTTTTGCCGATGCTGTATTGCAGGCAAGAATGACCAATGGACATTCTTGTTTAAAAAACCATTGCACACATTGCAGCGTATAATGATAAACTGTTTCAAAGGAACGGTTTCCATACGGAGCCCTTGCATTATCGCCTAAATAAATATAATCATACTGCGGAAGCATGCTGATTATATCCTTGAGAACGGTAAGGCCTCCATATCCTGAATCAAAAATGCCGATGGGTTTAGGAACAACCATATTGCAAAAGTAAGAAGGTGCTATTGTTCGCTGTTATTCAAAAAAAATCCCGCCCCATTTGAGAGGCAGGAATAATATTGTATCAAATTATTATTAATTGCCGTTGGGTTTACCTGGAGTAGTTGGCTTATTAGCAGGTGGATTCTGGTTAGGAAGTTTGATGCCCAACTTTGTAAGCACCAGCAATGAAATATCATCAGCTTCAGGAGCCACTAAGAAAATATCAGAAGATAACACATGGGTGTATCCTTTTTCTTTTGCGACCTGCTCTATCGCTTTTTTAGCTTTTGCATAATAAGGTCTTAAAAACTCGGCCTGCTTTGCCTGATAAACCTGTTGAAGATACTGATCTGCACCGCTTAGTTCATTTTGCAAGTCCTGCAATTCTTTCAGAATTAAGTTCCTTACCTGCAAGCTGTTTTTTACTGTGTCTTTAAGCTGTTCCAGTTTATCATTATACTGACTTTGCTTATAGTTTAGCCCGGGCATTATAGAATCCTGAACAAATTTGGCTCCCACAGTATCCATATTTACTTTTTCTGTAGATAACTCGGGCATCAGGCCCACGATATCATCAATACGGATATAGGCAATCTTTGTTTGTGCAGACGCAGTTCCTGCCATTAATAATCCTGCTGCTACGATTAATACATGTAATTTTTTCATTTTACTTCTTGTTTCATTTTGCGCCCATCCGGGCAAATCTGTATTTGTTTTAAAAGATTAAGATCAAAAAAATATGGTTGCTTTTCTCAAAGCACTTTAACAGCTCAGAATTTCTTTTTTACTGCTATTTCACCCCAAGTTCTTTCAGAACATTCTCACTCTTGTCCAATTTGGCGTCGGCAAAGATAATGGTAATTCCTTCGCTTTTATCCAACACAAAATCATAGCCATTCGTTACGGCCATTTTTTGAACAGCATTGTAAACTTTATCTTGAATGGGTTTTATTAATTCCTGTCTTTTTTTAAACAGATCGCCTTCAAAACCAAAGCGTTTGCGCTGCAGATCCCGCAGCTTTTTTTCCTTATTAAAAAGCTGGTCTTCCCTTTTCTTTTTCAACTCTTCGCTCAGCATTACCTGTTCGGCATCATATGCTTTATACATATTATCCAGTTCGGTTTGTTTGTTGTCAATATCCTTTTGCCAATCGGCAGCGATATCATCAAGTTGTTTTTGTGCGGCTTTATAATCAGGAAGCTTATCCAGAATATAGCGGGTGTCAATGATTGCATACTTCTGTGCTCCGGCACTGAAGGATACAAACAATGCACTGCAAACAATAACCAGTATTTTTTTCATGATGATAATTTTTTATGCAAAAAGATTTACGTTTTAATACAGACGCAATGAATGAAAATTTAGTTTCATTTATTTAATAAAGTTTATTTCAGTTCAGGATGCGAATATATTACTCAGGTTCATACCCCAGCATGAATGTGAAACGGGTTGTACCTTTTATGCCTGATTGGCCGGGCTGAACCCTGTCCAAACCTATTCCATAATCAAATCCCAATAATCCGAACATGGGGAGGAAGAATCGCATGCCAACCCCCACACTGCGCCTTAAACGGAAGGGATTATAATCCTTGTAATTATACCAACCATTCGCAGCCTCAAAGAAAGTTAAAGCATAAATAGTACTGCTTGGATTGGTAACCAGCGGAAACCTTGCTTCCAGTACGTATTTATTAAAAATGGTAAAAAATTGGTTTGCATTCTGGTTATCCGGGTTCACAGTTGGGTTGGAAGACTGATAAACGGGATATCCGCGGTGTGCCACTATATCATAACCCAGCAATCCGTAATTATTGGTCAGCCCGGCATCGCCTACCTGGAATCTTTCGAAAGGTGAGAAATCAAGTTTGTGATTGTAGCGTCCCATAAAACCATATTTGGCAGCGATTTTCAATACAAATTGCCTGTTCTTCTCTGCGCCAAGTGGTTTTCCGATAGGAATATACCATTCCACATTGAACTTCCATTTATGATACTCCGGATTTTTATATTTATCGTTGGTATTGACAATATTTTTATTGAACAATGAATAAGGCGGTGTTAATTGCACACTGCCAAGGAAACTGGAACCACTCACCGGGTAAATAGGGTTGAAAACCGATGAACGTTGTAATGCAATTTTAAAGCTGACGTTATTGGAAGTTCCATTTCTGAAATTCTGGTCAAAAATGGGATAGTTCCGTAATTTATATTGAGTAAGATTAATAGAATATATCAGACTGAAATAATCATCAGGCCATTTCAACTGTTTCCCTAATGATATACTGAAGCCAGTTGTTTTCAGATAATTGGTATCTGATTTGGCTCTGTCTATCTGGCCTGTATAAGGATCAAAGGCATTGGAGTACTTACTGTTGTTGAAACCAATGGTAAAGGAATTTCTCTTTTTACCTCCCAGCCAGGGTTCGGTAAATGAAAAACTGTAAGACCTGTAAGCTCTTCCATTAGACTGAACACGGAGGCTGAACTTTTGTCCATCGCCGGTTGGCAAAGGATCCCAGGCGGATTTTTTCCAGATATTACGGATAGAGAAATTATTAAAGGTTACTCCTAATGTGCCGGTAAGTCCAATACGTCCTCCCCATCCTGCTGAAAGTTCTAGTTGATCAGATGATTTTTCTTCCAGTTTCCAGTTAATATCTACTGTACCATCTTCAGAATTCGGTACAACCCCTGGTTCAATTTTTTCCTGATTGAAAAACTGAAGGTTGGCTAATTCCCGCTGGGAACGGATCAGGTCTGAGCGACTGAACAACTCGCCTGGTATGGTTCTGAGCTCCCGGCGAATAACGTAATCCTTTGTTTTTTCATTACCTGCAATGGTGACATTTTTTATCTTTGCCTGCGGTCCTTCAATAATTCTTATCTCATGATCAATGGTATCATTATACACCACGGTTTCTACTGGCTCGGCTCTGAAAAAAAGATACCCGTCATCCATGTAAAGGCTGCCGATATCGCCTCCTTCTTGTGATGCTTCTCTACCTAGCCGTTTATTCAGAATGGCGATATTATAAATATCTCCGTTAGTTATAGCAAGAAACAGATTAAGAACAGAATCGGAATATTTTGAATTCCCTTTCCATGTGATGTTACCAAAATAATATTGCCGGCCTTCTTCTACTTTAAAATCAATATTCATATTACCATTCCTGGTAAAGTAGGTAGCTGTATCAACGATCTGGGCGTCCCGGTAGCCAATAGAATTATAATAGTTAAGTACTTTTTCTTTGTCCTCTTCAAACTTTTTTGGATCAAATTTGGCTGAACTGAAAAGTTTGAACCTGAACCAAGGATCTAGCACCCTTTTTGTTTTGCTTAATGAAAGAAATCCCCAATCCTTGATATATTCATTGAAAGAATAAGTGGTTTTTTCACCAAACGGACTTACCCCCCTATCCGGGTGAAGGGTTATTTTACTCATTTCCTTTGTACCCTTCATTTGCTTCTTCAGTCTAAGCCCATCCACATTTTTATTACCGTAAAAAGCTATTTCATTGATATGAACTTTTTTGCCTTTGTCGATATAGATCGTCATAACATTGGAATTCACAAAGCTGGTATCCGGTTTTTCTTCAATATGCACCTGCACATTCCGGTAAGCTTTCTCAAAATAGAATTTCTTCACCTTTTCAGTTATGTCACGTCGGGTGTTTTCAGTAATGATGGTTTGCTTGGCGAGATTGATTTTTCCCAACAGATCTTCTTCTTCTGTTTTGGTAATGCCAATGAATTTGAAATTACCCAGGCGGGGACGTTCCTGAACATTTACCTCGATCCACACCTGGTCTTCTTCCACTTTTGTCACGTAGATCTGAACGTTAGAAAAAAGTTTCTGCCGCCATAATGCAGCAATTGATTTTGCAAAAATATCTTCGCCGGGGTGCATGAATTTATTTCCGGATTGAAGATTAGCAATAGAAGCTACTATAGTTGTATCCAGGTACCGGATACCGGTAATGCTTACTGCTGCAATGGTATATTCTTTGGGGATCTTGGCATCAGGCCATGCCAATAGCTTAGGATCGACAGAGGTAGGCCTTGTAGTATCATTTTGGGCATGCAAAGAAGACAGGGACAGGATCACAACAATCATCGAAACACTAAATCTTCTTAAAAGTAGTAGCATGTTTTTATTTTCAAAGTCAGTCTAAAGGATTGCAGGGCAACCCTTATTCTTTGTTTTTCAAGGTGGGTACCTTCTGTTGAGGCGGCAAAATAACGGTAAAAAATTGAAGTCTTTGTTAAAGAAACCCGGAAAGAGGTCATAAGGGTCATAAAAGTCAAATCAGTCCTTTAAAATGCTCATTTGAGCCCTATACGGCACAGAATTATATGACTTATGTGATAACCCTGACTCCTTTGACTAACTAACCAATTGTTCACTGGTTTTTCCGAATCTTCTATCTCTCAGTTGATAGTCAATAATAGCCTCATAAAGATTTTCCTTCCGGAAATCGGGCCATTTGACATGGGTAAAGTACAATTCGGCATACGCCAATTGATAAAGGAGGAAATTACTTATTCTGAATTCTCCGCTTGTACGAATCATCAGTTCGGGATCGGGAAAGTTACTGGTGCACAGAAACTGCTGCAGGATATCCTGGTCAATCTCTTCCACTTTCAGCCGGCCCATTTTAACCTCATAAGCAATATTTTTAACCGCATTCAGCAACTCCCAACGGCCGCTGTAACTTAAGGCCATAATAAGATTCAGGCCGGTATTATCTTTTGTAATTTCCAGGGCCTCATTCAGTTCTTTTCTGGCATAGTCAGGCAGCATATTCATATCACCAATCATATGCAGGCGGATATTGTTTTTATTCAGGCTTTCCACTTCTTTACGAATAGTGCTTACCAGCAGCTCCATTAAACCCACCACTTCATATTCCGGCCGATCCCAATTTTCTGTTGAAAATGCATAAAGTGTCAGGTATTCAATTCCCAATTCAGCACACCCTTCTACAATGTTTCTTACACTCTCCACGCCATGAAAATGCCCGAAAAGACGGTCTTTACCTTTTTCCTTTGCCCACCTGCCATTGCCATCCATAATAATAGCAATATGGCGGGGCAGGCAACTTTTATCAATCTTATTTAAAGGGTCTGACATGATGCAACGGAAAACGAAAGGTACTAAAAAGCAGGGGGAGATAAAAACGAAAAGGGTGATGCATAATGCACAACCCTATAAATCCATTATACAATAATTTTAGTTTCTTCCCCAAACAGCTACTCTTGATCTGCCTCTGGCAAATCCTTTTGTCTCATACCAGAATTCAATTTTTTTAAGGTGACGAAGTCCTCCGTTCATATCTATGACCCGGCTTTCACTGCCCTGTGCAAAACGAAACCGCAGAGAGACATCCCACACTTCACCATGATCAAAATGAATTTTCATATCATACATTTTCAAAGGACCGTCGGTTATCTTCAATTTGAGCTGGCGAACATCATCTTTCCAATTCCCAAAATGAATGACATCATGATCAACCTCGAACCCAACTCTTTTATCTTCCAGAAAAACCACTCACCAGTTTTTTTGCTGGCCGGTTTAAATGCTGTGCCGAACGTAAATAAGCTTATAAGGGCAACACTGAATAATACTTTTGTCAGGCGCATAATAATTCAATACTTAGGTGAAAAAATAGGTTTCAGCGGTAGACTGTTCTTCGGGTCATTGTTTAATCCCCAGGCAAATAACAAAAAATTTTTTAACTACTACTAATCCCAATGGGTGATTTTTAGAATTAATCAGCCTTTGCCTATTTTTCCACAGAAGGGCATCTGTATGATTGCAAATTAAAGGTCAGATGTATCATGGCGGTAACAAACTGATCCTTTTGTTTGCTGTTTCCTCTCTGACGTCCCGGTATGCCTATTGGTTCTCCCAATTCATAGGATCTATCGCTTAATAACCGGGCATTAGAAGTGCTGCCATCCGGATTAAGAGTGAAGATAGCCGGATCAACATAGGTCTTACTCACATCATCCAGGTAATCGGTGTTGGTAAAACGGTGCAGTACTTCAAAAGCAATATTTATCCTGTCATTGAATGCATATTTAACTCCTCCTCCAAAAGGTATGCTGATGGCAGTTGAACTGTATGGTGTACGATCCGGATATTGGCTGCTTCCCTGTCCCTCTGTTCCTAATGGCCTGAGCGTAACTTTTTCCCCTTTCAGGTAAGCATAAGGATCATATAAAAAAATACCAGCCCCCAGTGTGATATAGGGAGTAAAACTATATTGAGGCTCACCGGGCATAAACCGGAAAAAATTAAAATCGCCCTGGAGAGATAATTCCCATATTTTGGTGTTGAAACTGAGGTTTCGTTGATACATGTAAGTATTATGTGTATTATACTTGTCCGAATATCCTAACTGGGCAAAACTTGCTCCCAGCCTGACGGCGATATAGTTCCCCAGATTTTTACGGAAAAAAACAGTGGCAGCCATTTTAGCCCTGTTTAACTGGGCCTTTGTATTTAGATCTCCGAAATAATGGCCTGCACCCACTCCAATTCCAAACTCTCCCTCCTGTACCACCTCATTTTGTGCTTTCAGGGTTTGGGCAGAACACAATGAAACAGCAGCAAATACAACAACAGCAATTTTCTTGTTAATCATAACCGTTTAAATAAGTTCCGGGCTAATTAGAACGTTAAAAATAGCAATTTCTTTTGTAGACGCGGGAAATTAGTTGCGTTTATCAAGTCCCCAGGTTAGCTTATTCCGTAGGGTTTGAAGGAAATTATTTTCGTTGAGACGGACGATATTAACATCAAAAATCTCTTTTTGAACAGCTAATTGTACTTCTTTGCTAACCAGTTCCCTTCTCGAATCAAGGGCGCAAATGATCTGCTCGGAACGGCTTTCAATTTCAAAAGAAATAACATTATTATCCGGAACCACAATAGGACGGACATTCAGGTTGTGAGGCGCCACCGGTGTGATAACAAAACTGCCGGAATCAGGAAAAACTACCGGGCCATTGCAACTCAATGAATAGCCCGTAGATCCGGTTGGTGTGGCCACAATAAGGCCATCGGCCCAATAGGTGTTCAAGAATTCACCATTCAGGTATGTATGGATCTTGATCATATTCGCCACATCCCGTTTATGTATGGAAAAATCATTGAGTGCATAGGGTGTATTGCCAAACAGGGGTACACTGGCATCAAGATGTATCAGGGTCCGTTTATCTGTTATAAACGTCCTGTTGGCCATAGCTTTTACAGCTACCCGAAGTTCTTCTCTGCCGATACTTGCAAGAAAACCCAGGCGACCGAAATTGATCCCCATAATGGATATTTTCTTATCTCTTACCAATGTAATAGTATCTAATAATGTTCCATCGCCTCCAAGACTTATGATGAATTCAATTTCTTCGTTGAGCTGGGAAGAATCAGAAAATGTTATGGTATCAGCCGGAAGGTTTATGTTGTCTTTTATCTGCTCAAAAAAAGATTGAAAAATAACAGGTTTTATTTTTTGACGACTCAGTTCATCAAAAAAGACCTGCACATCCTTCCTTTGGCTTTCTTCCAGTATCCTGCTATAAACAGCTGCTTTCATACCAATCAGAAAATAGACTTCCTGTGTAAAAATAGCCCGTTTTCACCTAATTGGTTAAAGCTGTATTCCAGGCAGATAGTTATATCGTAAAAACTAACTATGTCAATGCCAAAGCCTCCCGAATAAAGCATTTTATTGGATAGAGAGTTATTGCCGGGCTGTGGATTGTGAACATAGCCGGTATTTCCATAAAGTTTGCCAACAATACGAAAGGGAATATGCTGGGAGTCCTTCCCTTTTTTTAAAGGCGGTATCCTGATAAAAAAATTTACTAACTCATGGTATAACGTTGATTTGAGAAACCCGCCGGCTACGCCATCAACAACATAATATTCATAACCCTGCATGCTGGCATCCCCATACCCCATGAGTTGCTGATTGAAATAAGATTGTCGGAAAGGCAGTTTTAAAATCCCATAAACGGTTTGATTAAAAAACATTTTATTTCCCAGATGCCAGTTCCCGAAACCCTTTGCCACGAATCGCCACATATTAGTAACATGATCCACTCCCCTTTTTGTAAATAATAACTCCGCTGCATATCCCCTTGTAGGATATGGTATATAATCCAGATTAAAATAAGACATATTGTAAAAGCATTCGGGATAACTGATCCGCCTTGTCCCGGATTTGAAGTAAGAAGGATTAAGACTTATAACAGTATCTTTTACCTGTCCTGTGGCCCATGAAACGCCAAAACTGTGGCGGGTTTTTATTTTTCTCCGGTACGTCAATAGCGTATATGCACTGGAAAAGCTGCTTAAAAAAGCATTCTCATCTTTTACAAAAACCTGTTTATCGTTAACTGTCTTATAATTGACCTCTCTGTTCTTGCCAGCTGAAAACCCGGCAGCAAATCCCCATTTTAATTTCTTATCAAAGTAGCTCCGGTTATAACTTAAAGAAACCTGACGGGTATAGCCGCCGCCAATCCCTACTTTTATCGCATCATTCCTGCCTGTGGCATTATAATATTCAATACTAACTCCATAATTAACCCTCTCAAGATCGGCCTTTTGTTCAACGATCCATTGGTTCCAATTCCTGTCAACCAGCTTGAAATATGGTGAAGGGAAAAAATACCACCGTTCTTTTACTTCTATCATAACATTCACCTGGGGCCCTTCAAAATCTTTAACTCTCACCAGTGCTGAGTGAAAAAGTGTTGTATTCATTAATTGCCGGCGGGCATCGTCAAATTTCTTTATCAGCTCATTCCCCTGATATTGTTCTCCTTCACTAAATGGCAGTTCTCTCAATATAATATATGATCTCGTTTTCTTGTTACCAGCAATACTTATCTTACCAATAAGATATTTGGTCGTATCTGAAATGGAAAAGGTTACAGTATCTACAGTTGTAATTGTCTTAACAGCCCCCTGCGATAAAACAGGCTGACAATTCATCATCATTGCCACAAGCCAAAACCAATATGTTTTTTGAATACTCATCCAGCAGACTATAAAATTAATAGATAATGCCTACGACAAAAATTGCAGAAAAAATTAAATTTTCAGGTAATTCATCAGGTTATCGTAATTACTGCGCAGTTCATTGGAATAGAGTTCCTCGCCAAAGAAATATTTCACATGATACTCATGCCGTTGAAAAGCAGCAACAATATCCGAAACTTCAGACTTATTAATGCGAATGGTAACCTGCATCAGACCTGTTTCAGAATCATTGGTAGTATTCAGTTGTGTAATCTGTGCATTGTTGGATTCAACCAGCTTACTGATCTCATTGAAAGAGTATTGATTGCTTTCCATTTCCAGCACAATCAGACCGCCCGGTTCGCTCAGGCTCATAAATTCCGATGAAAATTTAAGCAGGTCGTTGTACACAACAGCTCCGATCAATTCATTTTCTTCGGTGATTACCGGAACTACGCTGAGGCCATTATCTGCCGCCAGCTGTACTGCCTTTAAAAAATGTTCTTCTTCTTTAACAGCTACGATAAAAAAAGATTGTTGCAGGGTATCAATGGTATCATGATCGTTTTCTGCTTGCAATAGATCTTCTTCACTGATCAACCCAACGTATTTATCTCTATCCACAATGGGTAAATGGCTTACATGATTTTCATTCATCAGCTCCAATGCCTGATAAACTTTGTCGTAGAGACGAAGAGACGGGATTGTTTGTGATAATAGTTCACGGGTTAACATGGATAGTGGCTTTATTTTTCAACAAGACCCCAACACTCAGCTGACTGTTGCAGGCTCATTGAGTTTTTTTAAAAATTTATGCAGTATGGAATTAAACTCATCGGGTACCTCCATCATGGGCGCATGACCGCATTTGTCAACAAAATACAACTCACTGTTCGGGACCAGCTTATTGAATTCCTGCGCCACAAACGGCGGGGTGATCGTATCATTATTTCCCCATATTAATAACGTAGGCTGCTTGATTTGATTGAGTTCCTCACCCAGATTATTTCTTATGGCACTCTTTGCTAAGGCAATTATCTTAATAGCTTTTAAGCGATTATTAGTAATGCTGTAAACTTCATCAACCAGTTCCTTGGTGGCAGTTTTAGGATCGTAAAATGTTAGCTCTGTTTTCTTTTTAATGTATTCGTAATCTCCTCTTTTAGGATAACTGTCGCCCATCCCGTTCTCAAATAAGCCGGAACTGCCGGTCAATATCAGGGATTTTATTCTTTCAGGATGTTTAAGTGTATGAACCAATGCCACATGTCCGCCTAATGAGTTGCCAAGCAAATGAACTCCTGTGTAATCCTTTGCCTCAAGGAATTTATGTACATACTTTGCCAGACCGGCAACAGAAGTATGCAAGATATCCATATCTAGCAAAGGCAGGATAGGCACTATCACTTGGTTATGCTTCCGGAAATATTCAATGAGCTGTGCAAAGTTGCTCAGTGCACCAAAGAGCCCGTGAAGAAGCATCAACGGTTCCCCGCTGCCTTCTTCAATAAACTTAAACTTATCCTGCTGTTTGATTTCGTACTCCATGCGCAGTCAATTCTGTTCTATGCCTCAGATTTGGAGCTAAAATAAACGATTCGCAGCAAAAAGTTGGGATTTAAGGACAAGAAATCAATAGTTGGCTAACAGATTTTTGAAGCAATCTAAAAATCCTTATTAAATGACAAGGGTCAATAACTGCCCGTAGAAATTTCATGAGCAATTTTTTCAAAGAATTTTTCCAGCTCAACAAATAAATCTTTAAAAATGGGAATGATAGCGCCAAATCCGTTAATAGCTTTTGGGCCCCACGGCTGTACATAAGAATAAGTGACAGATTTATGAACCGTTTCCGGTTGTATTATTTTCATTTGCTCCAGGTAAAATAAAACCACACTGAAAATAATAGTGTAGATGGCAACATAGAAAACCACACCTCCAAGTTTGTTTACCCAGCCCAGCATCGCTATCTCTACGCTTTTTTCAATCAGCTTTGCCACCCAGCGCACCAGGAGCAGCACAACAAGAAAAATGATGGCAAATAAAACGAGCGGCAACCATTCCTGCGAAATACCGGTTGATCTTCCAAGTGCATCCGCTAAAACAGCCGATAACTTCATCGCAGCAGCCAGGCCGATAATGATGGCAATTAAGGAAAACAGGCCGACGATAAGACCATTACGGTATCCCTGTAAAACAGCAAATACCAGGATAATGGCGAAAATGATGTCGAGGAGCATGAGGTGGATTTATTTATTAAAACGGCCATCAGTTCGGCGATAGTACTAAGAATTTGCTAACAAAAATGAAAATGTCTTTAACTAATCGCCAGCAATTCTTTTACCAGGGCAGAAATAGTTTTACCGTCTGCTTTGCCTGCCAGTTGTTTGGTTGCCGCACCCATCATTTTGCCCATATCTGCCGGAGAAGATGCGCCAATGCTGCTGATAATTTTTAAAAGTTCAGCTTTAATCTCTTCCGGGCTCATTTGTTTTGGCAAAAATTTTTCTATCACGGCAATTTCTTCCTCTTCTTTTTTGGCAAGGTCTGCCCTGTTCTGCTGCTGAAATATTTCCAGCGAATCCTTTCTTGACTTCACCAGCTTTTGCAACAGTTTTATTTCATCTTCGTCTTTTAATTCTCCGTTTCCGCCTTCAGCGGTTTTGGCTAAAAGTATGGCAGCCTTTACGGCACGAAGACTTCTTAACGAAGCTTCATCCTTTGCCAGCATAGCTGCTTTAAGCTCTGTCATAATTTTTTGTTCAAGACTCATATAAGAAAGTTGATAGTTAATAGTTCATGGTTCATAGTTAACTCCTAAAGCATAAAAGTCTTACCCCAAAGATTACTCATGACTAACGACTATAGACTCCCGACTTCATTCAGTCTGCTTTATTTTCTTTCAATTGTTTCGCCCTGATTTTTTCATAAAACCCTTTGGCAAACGTTTTCATTTCATCCACCTGTTCATGATAGTTGGTGGCACGGCCATAGGTGTCAGCCATGGTCATCATGGTCTGGTAAAAAAAGTCCGCCATTTCATCCACCATCATATCCTTCGTCCACAGGTCAATGCGAAGAGCTGCTTTCTCTGCACCATCCCAGAAAGAGATCATCATGGCTTTTGCTTTCTGTGCATTTTCAACAGATGTATCTGTAGCGCTCCAAGCAATGGAAACCGGCACCCGCTTCTCATCCATATGCACATCAATGATTATACTCGATTTATTCATGATAAAAATTGAGCGGCAAAGATAAGAACACTGCTTTATGCTGGTGTTTTTTCAATGCATTGCCAGAGTAATGCGGCTGTTTTATCCCAACTGTATTGCTTTACAATTTCTCTTCCCTTTTCTATCAGTTCTTTTCTCAGCCTTTCATCCTTATACAATTGTATCATTCTTTCTGCAATATCAGTATGATCATGCGGATCAGCATACAAAGCAGCATCGCCTGCGATCTCACTCATGGATGTTCCGGCTGAAGTTATTACAGGCGCATCACATTGCATCGCTTCCAGCACAGGCACACCGAACCCTTCCAGCAATGACGGATAAACCATGCCATAAGCAGCCCCGGTAATTTTTGCCAACTCATTTTCCGGGATATAGCCGGTCATGACTACATCATCCCTGTATTTATACGTTTTCAGGCTTTCAACAAATGATTCATATTTCCATGCCAGCCTTCCTGCCAGAACTAATTTCATATTTGTCTGCATCCTCTTTTTAAAAACGGAAAAAGCTTTCAGCAGGTTTATCAGGTTCTTTCTTGGATGAATGGAACCGATGTAAACAAAATACTCTTTACCCTCTGTATATTTATTTTTGATTCCGGCTTTTTCCGCATCACTCCATGGTTTGAAAATTGTTTTTGCAGCGTTAAAAACCACATTTATTTTTTCTGCTTCTGTTTTGTAATGATTAATAATATCCCTTTTTGAAAATTCAGAGACGGTGACAATAACATTTGCTTTTATCAGAAACTTCGGAGTGTATTTTTTATAAAAAAGAAGATGTGATTTTTTTATAAATGACGGATGATGAAGAAAAGCAAGATCATGCAGCACCAGGCACTGGGGTATTTTAGTATTTAAAGAGCAGAAACCGTCACAGGAAACAAAAACATCCGCTTTGTATTTACGCAATGCCGCCGGCACCTTTACATCATACCAGAATTTCCAGAGCAGTGGATGTCTTGCCGGCGGGCCAGCCACAACAGGTATTACGTTTTTTCCAAAAACAAATCTTTTATCATAGGGCCGGTCGAAGATAAAGATGAATTCATGTTCGGGATGTGCAGTGGTGATCCGTTTAAATGTTTCATAGATGAAATAGCCATACCCTTCAAGATATTCTTTCAGCAAAAACCTGGCATTGACTGCGATCCTCATATCTGTCGGCCCGTCTTTCAAAATTATTTTTGTGATAGGGAAGCCGGGCAGACAAAGGTATCAGTTGACTGCGTTAGTTACTCCGTGAAAATCTTTGTTCTTTCATGTAAAACCGGGACGAAAAAACCGGATTATACTACTCCATTTTACTATTGCAGAGCCTCGCCGGTAATTTTATTTTTACATCTTACAATTAATGGAAAACCGAAACTGTGTCTTATGGATCATACTTATTTTTCGTCGCTTTTATTGCTGCATTCAAAAACAGCAATTGCCATTTTAGTTCAGGGCGAACAAAAAATGGCAATACGAACAACCGTTATAAGCGAGTTGGTATCAAATTTGTTATAAATACCCCCGGAAAATTATACCCGGCAGGCAAGGGTATGCAAAAATATTCAGGGGTTGTGGCGCAAGGATGTGGCAAGCCACCTGTCATGTGTAAGTCAACTTTTCTTTAAACGAACTCTTAGGTGGAAGAGGATGGTGGCTTGTAAAATGGGCCTTGGTTCGGGGCCCCTTTCTTTTTAGGCCTCCCTAAATCCCTCCGGAGGAGGGACTTTCCGTCGTACAGTCCTGGCTTTTCAACTATTCACCAGCTCTGCTTATTTTCATTTTGTTTATAGCGTCTTCATTCACTTTGGGTTCTAAGAGCTTTGTTCCAACATCCAAATTCTGATCTCTGACTTCCGTTTTCCCACTTCTTTCTCTACATTTGCCCCAATGGAAATTAATAATATGGAGTACAATACCACCAGAAATCACCTGACGATGCGTGAATACGGTCGTCATGTGCAGAAGATGATCGAACATATCCTTACCATTGAAGAGCCTGAACGCCGCCAGCGTAATGCCCAGGCTGCTATCGAATTGATGGGTTTTTTAAATCCGCATTTAAAGAATGTAGAAGATTTTCGTCATAAACTCTGGGATCACCTGTTTCTGATTTCCGATTTCAAACTGGAAGTAAAATCACCCTATCCTATTCCCACAAGAGAAACGCTGAGAGCTAAACCAAAACCTTTGCCTTATCCGAAGCGGTATCCAAAATATTCTCACCTTGGTAAAAATCTTGAGGTTATTATTAATAAAGCATTAAAAGAAGAAAATCCCGATAAACGTTTGGGCTTTGCCAATGCAATAGCTTATTACATGAAGCTTGCTTACAACAACTGGCATAAAGAAATTGCACACGACGATGCCATTCAAAGTGAACTAACCAATATTACCGATGGCCAGCTTACCTTCACCAACACACCTTATGTAAAAGCATTCCGTCCACAGCATGAAGACCGGGACAGCCGGGGTGGCTATGGCAAACGAGGTGGTAAGTTTCAGCAGCGTGGTGGTAGCCGTAATGATAGAAGGGATAACCGTGGTGGAGGGTTTAAAAAGAAGAGATATTGAGGTTAATTGGCAAAATAGTTGAATGGTTAATTGGGTCTCCTGATTGACCATTTTTGTTTTACCCCAGTCTGTCCTTTGTATTTACTTTGCAAAATGAATATGTCATTCAAACCTTAAGCCCGATTAACTAATCCCTAATAAACTAATTAACCAATTCCCAATATGCATTCTTTCGAAGTACGAGGCGGCAAAAAACTTTCAGGCGATATCATTCCACAAGGTGCCAAGAACGAAGCCCTGCAGATCATCAGCGCTGTATTGCTGACCCCTGAAAAAATTACAGTCAGCAATATCCCGGACATTACGGATGTAAACCTGCTGATAGAATTGCTGGGAGAAATGAATGTGAAAGTGGAGATAATCAGCCGCCATGAATGCAGTTTCCAGGCCGATAATGTGAATATAGATTATCTGCACAGCGAAGATTATAAAAAGAAAAGTGGGAAACTTCGCGGCTCGGTGATGCTGGCCGGACCAATGCTCGGAAGATTTAAAAAAGCATTTATTCCAAAACCCGGAGGTGATAAAATAGGAAGAAGAAGATTAGACACCCATATCATTGGCTTTGAAAAACTCGGTGCTTCTTTTACTTATCATGAAGAAGATGGTTTTTTTCATTTGGAATCACCATATCTTAACGGAGCAAACTTATTGCTGAATGAGCCTTCTGTTACCGGCACGGCCAATATCATCATGGCAGCGGCGCTGGCGAAAGGAACAACTACTATTTACAACGCAGCCTGCGAACCCTATATCCAGCAACTATGCAAGATGCTGAACAAGATGGGGGCAAAGATCACCGGCATGGGCTGTAATATGCTGACCATTGAAGGAGTGAAAGAACTCGGCGGTACCACACACTGCATATTGCCTGACATGATCGAAGTAGGTTCCTTCATCGGCCTTGCAGCCATGACGCAAAGTGATATTACCATCAAAGGAGCAGGCGTTGAACATCTTGGCATTATTCCCGAAAAATTTCAGCAGCTTGGCATCAAAATGAATTTCTCCGGCGATGACATTCATATACCGGCACAGGAAAGTTATGAGATACAAACTTTCCTTGATGGCTCGGTGATGACCATTTCCGACCATCCCTGGCCGGGTTTTACGCCTGACCTGCTGAGTATTGTGTTAGTAACAGCCATACAGGCCAAAGGGTCGGCACTCATTCATCAGAAAATGTTTGAGAGCCGCCTGTTCTTTGTCGACAAGTTGATTGATATGGGTGCAAGGATTGTTCTCTGCGATCCGCACCGGGCGGTGGTGATCGGACTGGAAAGAGAACAACCCCTGCGTGGCATCACCATGAGTTCTCCCGACATCCGTGCAGGGGTGGCTTTATTGATTGCAGCGCTGAGTGCCGAAGGAAAAAGCATCATTCAGAATATTGAACAGATAGACAGGGGCTACCAGGATATTGATGGGCGATTGAGAGACCTGGGGGCAGATATAAAAAGAATTGAAGGATGAAGAATTTTTTAATTTGGGATAAGATCTGTAGATTAACGAAACCCCAATCTGTTTTAATAAGATATTATTATTTACAACCTTATGACAAAAATATTAGGAATTTCAGCTTTCTATCACGACTCAGCAGCAACTATCTCTGTTGATGGAGAGATTATTGCAGCTGCTCAAGAAGAAAGATTTACCAGAAAAAAGCATACAGAAGTCTTTCCTGTTAATGCTGTAAAATACTGTCTTGAAGAGGCAGGTGTGACTATTGACGAACTTGATGCAGTAGTTTTTTATGATAAGCCTTTACTTAAATTCGAGCGACTATTAGAAACCTATTATGCTTTTGCTCCAAGAGGATTAAGACAATTAATTATGTCAATTCCTATTTGGCTATTAAAACATAAGAGGTAGGATGAATGATAGTGTCTCCAAATCCGCCACATCGCAAATCTGCAAACCGTTAGCGGCAATTATTTTTATCAGTTATTGCTGCTATTATGCTTTCTAATTATTTGATTGACTCTTTAAGTGCTTCGGGTAACATCAACAAAAACGGAAAACATCTATCCCAATATAAGGCATAGTAATTATAGCCCAAAGCAATGTTTTGGTAATAGTCAGGCGATTATCCCAATAATATTTTTCGGAATTTATAGACCATGCAGACAAACCAAGTTTTGAAACAAAAAACCATTTTTCGAGCAATCGTGCAGACCGACCATTACCATCCATAAATGGATGAATTTTTGCAGTCCAAAGATGAATCATTGAAGCATAGTAAAATACTTCTTTGTATGACAAATCACGCTTCAATAATTCTGTAATATCATTAAACAGCTTGCTTAATTCTTCATTTACAAACTGTGGTTCGACAGCCAAATAAACAGGTTTAAGCGATTTTGAATCGTGAACCCCGACCTATTGTTTTCTGACTTTCCCATGTAAATTGACGGGCAACAATGTATTAGCCAAAATTTAGTGAGTTTTCAAGAAATTAGTTTTGTTCAAGTTATGTTTAGATGCAACCTTGTATGCCTTGACTAAATCTTCAATCTCTTGAACTTCTTTTTTCTTCGGAAAACTTTTGTTGCCCCTGTTTCTAAAAAAACTATTTGCATCAAGAGTATTTCCTTCAATCTTTGACGAATAAAGCGAAGATGCAATAAGATAATATTCAAAATCTTCTGTTGTATACTTTGATTTTGACCATAATTTATGAAATACCTCTAACCAGTCAATTTTGCACTTAGACGAGTATCTATCAAGGTATTCGGACGAAATAAATTTTAAGTGTTTCCCCATAGGTCGAACTTACAATTTAAAATTATAACCACCGCTATTCGAGTAAGCAAGGGGACTTACACCTGCCGGCAATAATCACTTCCACACGGCACCTACTCCTGCCTCCCAGCATTTAATATTGAACGCAGGAATTTCTTTTGCCAGCATGTCAACCCCTTTTGTTTTCAAAACAGCCCATTGCGCATCCAGTTCTTTTTTCCTGTCAAGCGATGGCTGGTTCACTTTGGGTATATCACTTTCAGTCTGATTAATAAGGAAAATATAATTGGCAGTGAAACCGAAAGGGAAGTTATCGGCATCATCATACACTTTTGTTTTGCGCTGTATCATTTCTTCATCCCATGCCTTCATTTTTTTTGCCAGCAGCCAGCCTTCAGCAACAAGCTGTTTATGCTTTTCATCTTTCAGCGATGCAAGTAATGATTCCAGCTGCAGCCTTTTATTATTCAGGCTGTTTACCATGTTATGCATCGCTGTTAGTTCTGTTTCCATGGCCGACATCACAGCATTATACTCTTCATAACCCGCAGCAGTAACCGAGTACAATGGGTTGGCAAGAATCTCCGCATCAGTCGGCGTTTGGTTATTGCCGACCTTCAGTGTTATCCTGTATTTGCCGGGCGATGCTTTATGCCCCCGGTAACTTGCTTCAAGATAAACATCGGGCACACCGGGCATGGTGGCATGACGCATATTCCACACAAAGCGGTTCAGGCCTTTTGATCTGGGAAGCAAAGGTTCTCCCGGAGGGCCGCCATCATATTTTTTATAGATGCTATCTTTTACTGAACTATAACGGCGAACTAATTTACCGGAAGCATCCGTTATTTCCATTACCAGTTCATCCGCATCTTTTAATGAAGGCAGTTGGTAATATATGACAACGCCGGTTGATGGGTTTACCCCCCTGCTTACCGCCATGCCTGTAAAGTCTTCGCTATTACCATCCAGTTCGCTTGAGCCGTTGATGATATAAGCAGGAGCCGGGTTGAATATTTTGAATACAGAATCTTTTTTGTACTGCCGTATCACAGAAAGATCATCCAATACCCAAAATGAACGGCCGGATGTGGAGGCGATCAGGTTGCCCTGGTGTATTCTTAAATCGGTAATGGGGGTTACAGGAATATTCAGCTGAAATGGCTCCCACCTTAAACCTCCGTTCCAGGAAACATAAATCCCGGTTTCTGTTCCGGCATATAGCAAATCTTTTCTTACGGGGTCTTCCCTCACCACTCTTGTAAAAGCGCCATAGGGAATTCCGCTGCTGATCTTGTTCCATGTTTTGCCATAGTCGGTTGATTTGTACAACCCGGGTGTATGGTCATTGAACTTGTACCGTGTGGTGGCAATATAAACAGTCCCTTTATCAAAAGGCGAGACCTCAATGGCATTGACAAGGCATTCCTGCAAACCGGGCGGCGTTATGTTCTGCCAATGGGCCCCATTGTCTTTTGTTACCTGCAAATAACCATCATCACTCCCCGTATAGATAACCCCTTTTTCATGCGGCGATTCAAGTATGTATGCAAGTGTGCCGTAGTTTTCAGCCCCCACTGCTTCGTTGGTGTAAGGAACCCCTGGTTTGCCCTGTTTTTCTTTTTCATTCCTTGTAAGGTCCGGAGAAACTTCCTTCCATGTTTTTCCCAAATCATCTGTTCGCAGCAGGTATTGCGAGCCATGATAAAAAACATTCGGCTCATGTTTACTCCATATTATCGGTGCATTCCAGTTGAAGCGATACTTCATATCCTTTGCATCCATTGTCAGATATTGGATGGGTGCCGCCATGATATTGGTACTCCCCTTTGCATTTGCATCCAAAATTTCAATAGTTCCCTGGTAACTGCCTCCCAATACAAGCCTGGGATCATCCGGGTTAAAAGCAAGGAAAGCGCTTTCGCCCCCGGCTGAATAAGTCCAGCTGCCGATGCTGATGCCGCCGCCACCCGGTTCACGACTGGCAATCTTTACAGAGCTGTTATCCTGCTGGCCCCCATAAATATTATAGGGAAAAAGATTGTCAACATTGATGCGGTAGAATTGCGCTGTCGGCTGATTATTTTGCGAACTCCATGTTTTGCCCCCGTTGAAAGTGATGGCAGAACCGCCATCATCCGACACAATCATATTATCCGGATTGCCGGGGCTAATCCAGAGGTTATGATAATCACCATGGGTACCCGAAACATCTTCCCATGTGTTGCCACCGTCAATGGATTTCATCATCGGGGCGCTCATAACATATAATGTGTTTTCATTTTTTGGATCAACAAAAAGTTCAATGTAATACCAGGCCCGCTGGATGATGTGGTTGTCGTCCGATACCTGGCTCCAGCTTGCCCCTGCATCGGTTGACACATAGAGGCCCCCATGTTCTGTTTCTGAATCGCTTTCAATCAGTGCATATACTTTTTCAGGATTGGAACGGCAGACGGCTATTGACATCTTGCCCATTTTTTCCGGCAATCCGTCTTTCATTTTTTCCCAATGTTCGCCCCCGTCTGTTGATTTATACAACCCACTGCCTGCCCCGCCGCTGATAACCTGCCAGGGCCTGCGGCCATGCTCCCACATAGCAGCATAAAGTATGGACGGGTTGCTCATGTCCATTGATATTTCGGCGCAGCCGGTCATATCATTTACGGATAGAACATTTTTCCAAGTATTGCCGCCGTCCACCGATTTATAAATCCCTCTTTCTTTGGATTTGCCGTATAAAGCCCCCTGTGCCGCTACATACACAATGTTCGGGTCTTTGGGATGAATGATGATGCGGGCAATATGCTGCGTAAGGTCAAGGCCAGTCTTCTTCCATGTCTTTCCCGCATCGGTTGATTTATACATTCCATCGCCGTGATGTGTCATCACCCCCCTTATAGCATGTTCTCCCATGCCAACATAAACAATATTGGGGTCGCTGTCAGCAACAGCTACTGCACCGACTGAACCGGTTTTAAAATAACCGTCAGAAATATTTTTCCAGCTAAGCCCCATGTCTTCTGTTTTCCAAACGCCGCCCCCGGTGGTACCCTGATAATAAACCATCGGGTTGCTGGGCACACCGGCAGCACAATTGGAACGGCCGCCGCGGAAAGGGCCGATGCAGCGCCATTTTACAGGTTTGAAATAATTATTAATGTCAGCGCTATCCTTTACTGTTTGCGAATTGACGAAGACAGTAGTTGCAATAAATAGCATAACAAGCAATGAACGCTTTGGCATATTGATGTTTTTAAACGGAAATATAATTAAAAGGCAGGAAGAAAACCAGGCATTTGGCCATTTGACGAACATAGCCTACAAAGGCTAATTTGAAATTTTCCCTTTTCTTTGTACATGCCGCAGCAGCAAAACAAACTCATCATCATTGCCGCCCCTTCCGGCGCCGGCAAAACATCGGTGACCAAACACCTGTTGAAAACATTCCCGGCACAGTTGCTTTTCTCCGTTTCCTGCGCCACCCGGCCACACCGCAATCAGGAAAAACATGGAGTGGATTATTATTTTATCTCTGCCGATGAGTTCAGAAGACGCATCGAAAACCATGAATTCGCCGAATGGGAAATGGTGTACCATGATAAATACTATGGCACACTGAAAATAGAACTGGAACGGATCTGGAAACAGCACAAAGTCCCGTTGCTGGACGTGGATGTAAAAGGCGGTATCAACATACAACAGCATTATCCTGAACAGTCATTATCGCTTTTCATTGAACCTCCTTCGATAGAAGAATTGGAAAGAAGACTGAAGGCAAGGGGAACCGAAACTCCCGAATCGCTGAAAGCAAGAATTGAAAAAGCTTCTTATGAAATGACTTTTAAGAACCGTTTCGACAAGATCATTATTAATGACAAGCTGGAAGATGCCTGCCTGAAAGCGGAAGAAGCCGTCAGGGTTTTTCTAAGCCCCCTTTAAGAGGTTTGGAGGTATCTTCGCAGCATGATCTCCGTGGATGCGATATTGTTCTTTCTGCTCACCCTGGCATTGATGGGATTTTTTGCCGGTATTGAAATGGCTTTTTACAGCGCCAACCGTCTCAGCATTGGAATAAAAAAGAAGCAGGGTGGCGTTTCACTGCAGCTGCTTGCAAAATTTCTGCAATCGCCGGCAAGATTTCTTGGCACTACATTGATCGGCTTTACCCTTTTTCTTGTATTTCTTGGTTTGCAGATCAGTACGGTGATGGCGCCCATCTGGCAGTACTGGCATGTGGAGTACGGCGCTGTGCGGCTTATTATCGAGATCACTTTCACCACTTTTATTGTATTGATCGTTGCTGAGTTCATACCCCGTGCATTTTTCAGGGCGCATAGCAATAGCTGGCTGATAAGGCTGGCGCAGGTAAGCAATTTTTTTTACCAGATGTTTTACCCCGTTGCCTCGGTACTGATCGACCTTGCCGAATGGATACTGAAATACATTTTCAATATCCGTCTTAGCAAGAACAAAGACCCGCTGAAGCGCAGCGACCTGAAACATCTTTTCCAGCATTTTGCCGACGATGAAAAACAGGAACGCAATGCCCAGTTGATGGAAAATGCACAGGAGCTGCCTAAAACAAGAATAAGACAGTGCCTGGTGCCACGTAAAGAGATCACCGGTGTGGACAGCCGGAGCAATATGGATGAAGTAAAGAAAAAATTTGTAGAAACAAAGCTGAGCAAGCTTGTAGTGTATGAAAAAAATATTGATCATATCACCGGATATATCCACCAGCTTGACCTGTTTAAAAACCCCG